>Ga0190311_1000458_pt1 | contig 12447 bp, 16 predicted proteins | sample 48700789_MG_FD_165037 | JGI IMG/M metagenome (GOLD analysis project Ga0190311, IMG submission 165037) | Hydrothermal vent sediment bacterial communities from Southern Trench, Guaymas Basin, Mexico - 4870-07-8-9_MG | ecosystem: Environmental > Aquatic > Marine > Hydrothermal vents > Sediment ...
TTAAAGGCAAATCTATTTAGTTTTAACCATCCTTCTTGGTTTTCTTCAGGATACATCATGGAATATTGTAGGAATACTATATGAATCTTATATATTTTGGGATCCATAACTCACTCTAGCCATGCATCAAATACTGCAATAGGCTTCTTCACTATACGTAACTTTCTATAGATATTTTATAAGTATTAAAACACTATATTTTGATACCAGTCTTGTTAAGTAGTTCTTGGAGACTTTTTGCCTTATCGTACAGAGCTAGTAAGTCAATGTATGAAATGAATCTTAATGTTCCTTGCCTGATTTTAGATCTAAATTGAGCTGATCCTTTGAGTTTTCCAAATTCGCTCCTCTTGTTATCGGGAGCTACAATAAAGACTCTCTCAGCTATTGGAGTAAGGTCTAGTAAAACAGTCGCATCTCTAGTTATATCTATAGTGTGTGAAACTTCAAAAGCATACACTAATCTTTCACCTGTAGAATCTAGCCATAGAACATCAATATCCTCGGGGCCCGTATACTAGAATAATATACGAGCCACTGTGGTAGCTCACGTATATCAGCAATTTCACCTAACATCTCATTATTCACTATTTTTCCCTGATCCTGCCTAGCTATGTCCGTGGAAATTATGGAGGGTATATTCTTTTATTTTTGGTTGTTATATAGGTGTATAGTGGTTTTGTTGTGTATGGGGTATTGGTTGGGGGTTGTTGGTTATGGAGAGTTGGGTGGTTTATGGTGTTTTGTGTTTATTGTTTTGGGGTTTATGGGGGTTTGTGCTTAAGCTTGCCTATAGTAATTTATCGTGGACTGAGACTTATTTTTTGAGTACTCTTGCTAGTTTTACAGTGATGCTGCTAGTAGTATCTTATTATCGTGCTATTCCAATGTCTCTAAATACTTATTCTGTCACGACATTAGTTGCTGGAGTTTTTGGTGGTGCTGGCTATATCTTCTTTGTAAAAGCACTGGAGCATGGTAAGGCTAGTGTAGTGATTCCATTGACTGCTCTATATCCAGCAGTAACTGCAATAATAGCATTGATTATCCTTAGGGAAAAGATTAGCCTGTACCAAGGAATAGGAATAGTACTAGCAATAGCAGCAGCCATACTATTATCAACTAAGTAAGGGAAAGAACAAACAAGAATAACTAATTATTATAACGAATCCTCATTCCTAATTGCTAATATTAAAAGACCAGCCCCGGCATAGAAAGTCTTAGCCAAATTAGTTTAGGAATACTGTTCAAAGCTTAAAATAGCAATTTTAAGTTGAAATCAATTTCGTTCAGCTTTTAGCTTTTCCAAGCTTTTCTGATTCTGCTAGTTTGCCTATTTTTTAATTGTTTCCGCTTTGAAAGGTTCAAAGTAATATTTGAATTATAAGGTTATATAATGAGTGCTCAGAAGAGTTAAAGGAGTTGTATAGCCATAACCTTTACCGCTTGGCTTAAATTATCTACTATAGCGTCTGCTTGTTTGCATTCTATTTTCTTTTTACTTCTGTTTAGCAGTATAGTTTTTATTCCCAACTTTTTGGGCAGGATTATGTCTATTGGAATGTTATCGCCTATCATAACAGTCTCTTCAAGCTCCACATATAGAGTTTCTAGTATTTCTCTATACATTTTCGGGTTTGACTCGCCACATTTTGACTCGTAACCAGTCATAACAAGTCTATATAATTTTTTATTAGGTCGTTAGCCTTTTCAAATTAAAAACAAGGTATTATAGCTGGAGAGGAGACTAACTATCCATTATCTAATTATTTGGGACGGCTGTCTTGGGGATACTGGTTTCGCTAGGATTATACGTGCTATGTGGCTTCGTGGTTAGGGTTAAAGAGTTGCCATAACTAAGGTATTATCTAAAAGATTTGATTAAATATTAACTAGGAATACAACTATTTAATTCCCAGTCTTAATTTCTCTAGATATGCAAAGGAGATGACAAAGGTAGTCCTTGACATATGCCAAGGACTTGCTAAAAATCAGTGTTTCTTTATAACAATAATTATTATTGCTAGTATGACTAGGCTTATGAGTATTATCAGTGGGTTTAATTCTTTTACTTTATTAACAAGATCCTTTAATAGATCAGCTATGGATCCACCTATATTAGTTAGGTTCTCTGGAGAGTTGATTAATTTATGAGTAGTGGTTGATGTAAACCTTGTTGCAGTATTACCGCTTGTTGTCGTCGTTGTTATCCTGGCAGTGGTTGTTTCTGTATTATTTTCTCTCCAAGAGCCTTCAATGATCTTAACGGCCTCCGGATCAAATTCGTATCCGCTACCATTAATTGGTTGTGGATACGTTATCGTCCTCTTGACCGGGATCGGGATATTCCCAGTTACACTAATGTTTTCTACGGCCTCGAGCACGTCATTAATATATATCATTATGCTCCAGTTACCGTATCCAGTAAACAATGGATCTATTGAGGAGAGGTTTACAGTAGCCCATATCTTATCTATACTATTGTTTATCTCCTTGGATATCATGTAGTCGAATCCATTCTCACATACAAAATACCATGTAATAGTATGGTTTTCCATAGGATTGTCTATTTCTACAAGTGACGCTATGGTTTCATCTACGCCTATTGTAAAGCTCGTCTTCTGGCCAAGGATTTCTCCATCACTACTGATACCGGTTCCAATGAAGTGTCTCCTAACTGATGGATGCATCTTCCTTGGTTCAAGCCACCAAGTACTTACATTATTGAATATCTCTGGCGCACTTATCTCTCCACTATTATTTAGTATAATATAATGGTTTGCCTCTACTGTAGCAGATGCACCTGTATCAGTATTTTCTACATCAACACTTCCTTCAAGTACATAGAGCTTAGTTGTATTATCAGGTTGTTTCTCAACAACAATGTCTGAGTGTATGTATAGAGTGAAGTCAACAATACTTAGCTCTACAGGGATCATATTGTTCTTTGAAGCCCTTACATGTATTTTTCCACTAACTAGGCAAAGCCTATCGGGTGTTAAAAGCTCTAACTCAGTATCTTTATCCATATCTATTTCAACTAATACATCTCCACTACTTTTGTTAATGAGGACTATTTTTGAATAGCTTGCCAACGACTTTACCCTATCCCCGATAGCAGGTACTATAACACCTAGGGGGCTACAGCCCGTTCCCCTACATACGTGTATATGGGTATTGTTCTTCCCAATAGCCTCCATATTACCTATAAGTGCCAGGGGCCTACCCATTATAGCTGGATCTCTATTATGGAGGGCTTTAAAGAAAAATAGATCACTTGGTTCAACATCTATTATGAGGGCTGGCAGGTTAAAGCCCCTCTCTAATGCTAAGGCTTTAGCATCATCTATATCAGCTATAGTCTTCCTAAGGATGTATGCGTTAATCCACTGATCAATTGTACGTGGTGGATAGCCTATAAGGTTCTTGTATGCCATCGATGTTTTAATGAAGTCTTCATAGCTATATGTAATTAATGTTTTATTCATACTATGTTTAGGGATATTGTATAGCTTGATCCAGTATCCAGCTACTCTCCCCTCAATAAATCTTCCATCAACACCGCCTGGTGTTGCACCAGTATACCCTGCTTGATAGTCGTCATAGGGGTTTGAGCCTATTCCAGTATAGGTTATAAGAAGGTATGCGAAGAACTCTGCATGACCCTCATCATAGGCTAGCTCCATTGATGAAGCCGGTGCTCCAGGGCTTCTATGGCTTCCACCAAGATCCACTCCTGTATCAGTTAATAGTACTTGTTTAACACCATGCCCCCATTCATGATATATTGTCTGTAGATCTATCTCCCCATAGACTCCTCTAAACTGGTTTATAGCATTAAGCATATAGCTTATTCTTCCATAGGTTAGCCACCACGTAAATAGCCTAAAGCCTACCTTGTACTCATCGTATCCTGTTCTATAGTATGTACTAATACCCATTATCTTATCAATAGAGTTGCTAGGTATACCTGCTTCCTTAAGGAATTCTCTAATATTGTTTCTTACAAACATATCCCATGTATCAACTCTTCTTAGTACAAGAACTATATCTGGACCAAGGATCATTGTATCTGCTATGGAGAATGTCATGGATGTACTATTATCAACTTCTATATTCCCAGATTGATCTATTTTAAATGAAAACTGGTTTATAGGAAATACCTCCCATCCACCATATTTTAGATAAAATGGGTCAAGCCTCTCCAGATCCCCTATACTAGATAATGTCCCCGGATCATACAGTGGTTCCTGATGCTTAGAAACCCTTATATAGTATGTTCCTGCTATGAACTTACCTTCAGTAGCATTATACCATGGTACCTCTCCATCAATGAACCCGTTCCTCTTGGTTGTATAAACTGTTTTCTTAATACCCTCACTTATTCTTGAGCTAATTGTTATAGTTGCATTATATACAGGCCTCCTACATAGATTCCCTTTATCATCATAGTATTCTTCAAGAATTCTTAAGGTTGGAAGAGGGGCACTCTCCCCTCCTATGATATACTTCCTGTTATTGTATATTAGCTTGTTTAATACATGCTTGTATATACCCTCATGAAGTACTCCTTTAATAGTAAGTATGTCTACATCCCAGAATGTTATCCTATTAATCAAATAAGTCCTTGGCTCGATCTCAACAATCATGATCTCTGCTCTACTAGCATTCACCATTGCGGAATTAATGTTCTCTGCCATAATAATATAGGCCCTCCTATTCAATCCATTAACCATTAGTGTAGTCTCATTAACTCCCGTAATAGCCGATCTAACAGACTCTGCATATATAGAATTACTTGTTCTAAGTTTGTCAATTACCGCTGTTGCCACAGCTTCATCGCTAAACATTAACATCAACATAGAGATCTCCATAAACCATGGAATCCACACAGTCCCACGCTTCTCAGCATAATCCATTAATGATGTATACTTGAAGTACGTTCCATTAATATTTCCTTCAGCATACACGTCCCATCCAAGAATATTTGAAGCTCTATAATACTTTGTCCTCAGCCACCAACCCAAGCACTCCATATAAAAATCTCCTAGATCACCCTTGGATACCGCATATACAAAACTCCAGTTACCACTACTTGTCTCAGTATATCCTCTAAGCCAGCTAACAGATCCTCCCAGGTCACTAACTTTCTCATGCACTAAAGTTACGTTTTCTAAAGGATACTGCATAGTAGACCTGCTCTCAAACCCATAAATATTATTGAATGATGAAACTGTGTAGAAGGATTGTATCAGTAACAATAATATTAATATAGTAATTAAGAGGGGTTTACTTATATCTCTATTCACAACGCATTCATCACCGTATAATTTAATATCAAAGGTAAATATAATATCTTTCCCTTTATAAATATTTCTAAAAACTTATAATTTTATACAACAATATATAATACTTTACGATAATATATGAGCTTATTGCTAAACATTATATAGTATATAATTAATATATATTGGTCACCTACAACTATATTTAACTAAACTAGGAGAACTGGTTTTCTAACAGCATCTATTTGCCATGAATTATAAGTGTTATTGAAGATACTATAGTCCTCAGTCGAAAGTGATCAAATCACTAATTTGTCTTCCTTCTCTGTCATATCTTATGTAATAAAATTCTTCTAAGAATGGAAACATAGAGAGAACTACTTTAGATGTCATGTCTATTATAAATGCTGATAGTAGGCCTAGAACCCATTTCCATGTAGCCAAAGAGCTAAATTATAACAGTATTATGGAATTCCGTTGATTCCGTTTAAGAAATATATTATTTTATTACAAAAGATATGATTTTAATAGTTTTATTGTTTTATTCTATATATTTTTGTCTCTAATTCTTTTATAACTTTGAGTCTATTGTCTGTAGTTAATAATGTTGCTTTTTCTTTTTTAGCTAGAGCTATTATTACGGCATCTACTATAGATAGGAGTTTTCTATACTGTGCTTTTATTTTTCCAGCTTCTAGGGCTAACTCTAGGTCTACTGAGACTATATTAAGGTCTTTAGAGTATGCTAGTCTATTGAACCATGTTATTGCTGTTTGCTTACCAAGTTTCTCTTCAGCCTTATAGTATATTTCTGATAAGTTTAATGTACTTGTATATGCTTTAGCACCTTTAGCTATTTCTTCAATAACATCCCTCATCCTTGGATCACCCTTTAAGATCAGAAATAATATCCCTGTATCAAGAACTAGCTTCAAATCTTCTCTCCCAATGGATCTCTTCTATAATCTTATCAATTACTTCACTATACTCTCTAGCAATTCCATAAGAATCTACAAGTCTACTTCTCGGTATCAGGACTATTTGGCCTCCTTCATCTATTAAAACTACATCTGATCCTTCAATAATACCATACTTCACTCTAAGTTCTTTAGGTAGCACAATAAGACCTTTACGATGAACTTTAACATTATACTTAGACATCTAACCACCATTTAATAAGTTAAACTATGCAAAATATAAGTTTAACCAGAATAATAAGAATATAAGCGAGATAAAGAATTCTCGATTTATGTCTTAAGTGATACCTCATTAATCATCCGTATAATATTTAATATTAATGGCAACAACATTATTGGTGATGATGCTTTTAGTTGGTCTCTCGTCAGTGTTATTGAGAATCCTATTATAGGTATTATAGTTAGTAGAAGTACTAGGAAGACTATAACTATTATAATTGCTAGGAATATCCAGACTGAAGATGGTATGGTATTCTAAATACATAGTCCATATCTACACCCTATTAAATACAGATTATTTATATGTATAAATGCCTTAGATTAGATATATTATTTGGGTGGTTATATGAGTAAGTTGGCTCATGCTGTTAAGTGTAGGTTTCCAGTTGGATTTGATAGTATTGTAAGAGCTGTCCTAGATATAGATAGTGCATCTAGTATATACTATGAACAATTACCTGTGAAGCCCCGTGTATTTGTTGCTGTTGGCGAGAAATACTATATTAGAGCAGGTAATGCTCTCATAGCTACCACGATCGTTATCGAGAGATCTGGTTATACAGAGGTAAAGGTATTAGCTGGAGGTGGTAAGAAGGGTTTGCTAGATTTATTCGATCTTGGCTCCTCAAAAGACTATGCCCATGAAATCATAGAATCAATAAGCCGTAGAATAGGCATGAATCCGGTAGACATAATGGAAATAGACTACATGGACGCAGGTAAATCATCAAACCTATGGACACGGTCATGACTTTTCATTACAATTATTTTACGAAAAGTATTCTAAGGATAAACATTTATCAATAACTAGATGCTCAGTAACCATGCTATTCTTTTACCTCCTTATTTTAATGAATTCTTCAATTATATCCTCATCAGATTCTAGTACAATACTCTTAAATTTTTCATGAAAACCCCGAAAGCTCCTACGAATAATTATCTCTATTTCCTCTCCTTCTCTCAAATCAAGTTTTTCAAGAGGCTTTAATACGCCATTTTCATATCTAACACGTATAGCCTTGGCCATAATATTCTACCTCTAAATGTATATTTCCCAAGAACTCTGATAACTTTAATGGAATAATGAACTATAAAATTTAGAGACTAACTATACTTGATTAGAAATAGCCCCTTATAATAAATAGGTTGACGTTAATCCAAAATACCGTACCGGATCAACAGTATTCTTATAGCTACTATAATGTTATTGGGAGCAAATAATACTGTATTGGAGATAATGACAAGAAGTGATAAGAAGGGATTACTAGGTCATGTTTAATCATGGAATAGTTTTTAGCCAAGGTATTCTTTTAAAGTCTTTATCAAATGTTGCAATTGTGTCTATATTATAGTATTTACAGGTTATAGCTATTTGTGCATCATTTGGGAATAGGTTATACTTAGTGATTATATCTATTAGTTCCTCTAGATCAAGTCTATCACGTAATACTATAACTCCTAAGTCTTTCAGAAGTCCTTTTACTCCATCTATAATTTGTTGCGGATATCCATGTTTTTCTAATATTTTACGTAGGCTAAGTTTGCCTTTAATAAATCCTTTATCACGATAGTACTTAAATGTAGATATGTAGAGAAGCTCATTTACTACAATAAATGAAGTCATATATTCTGCATCAGCATATTCCTTTAGAATTCTTCTCGTCTCCATAGTAAGTTGTGTTTCGAAAAGAATATTATAGAATATATTAGTGTCTAGAAATACCTTCATTGATATTGAGCCTCTTCTTCAAGTTCTTGAAGTTCCTTTACATCAGCTTTTCCAAAAATTCCAGTATATTTTTCTAGTACAATATCTATTTTCCTACGTATAATTATCTCTAGTTCTTCTCCTTCTTTTAGATCGAGTTTCTCTAAGGGCTTTAAAACACCATTTTCATACCTTACACGTATAGCTTTAGCCATGATATACTCCTCAATAGATATTTTCTTTATTACTGCAATAACTTTAACGGTTAGATAGCTTATGTAATTATATGGGATATATAGTTTAAGAGTAGGTGAGGCCTAGTTTCTATGGTTAATATTAAGGATTGTGTTCGTGGTAAGCCTTCTACGGTGAAGCTTTATTTGTTTGATTCTTAATTGAGAGAGTGTACTTCTATTTTATTGGATTTTGTTTGTGAGAGGGATAGTCGTTACTGTGTTGCTCTTGATCGTAGTATTTTTCATCCGTATTGATAGACTACCACCTGCTGATAAGTATAGAATTGTATCGATAAAAGGGTGTTAATGCTATGCCATGTACTAGAACTCATGTTAGAAATATTGGCGAAGTAGGTAGAATAGTTATTGATAACGTAGATGTATTGGATAAGGGATTTAAGCTATTTTATAATGTATCTTGATTATTATGATTTTCATGATTGGTTTTATTTGGACTATTCATTATTTAATTGATTTAATATATTTCTTGTATCTATAATTATGGATAAGTCTTTAATCCTAACTTTATAGCTATTTCTCGTTGTCTTTGATCAAAAGTTGCTAGAGCTGCTTTATAATGTTGTGTTAGAGCTAGATATAGTGAGTCATAGATTGTTATATTATATTTTATCGATATATCTAGTGCTTTATATACAAGTTCAGCAGCAGGTATAATTGATAGTTTATTCCATAGAGTCAATAGATCCTTTGAAGCCTCATTTAAAGTACTACGATCTAGGTCTTTTAGTAGAGTATAGTGTTTCCATAAGGCATTAAATGATTCTGATAACGCTATATCTACTGTGGCAATATCTTCTCCTCCTATAATCCAGTCTTTAAATAGTTTCTCAGCAGTATCTGATCCCTTTTCTTCCAAGACAAGTTTAATAAGAAATGAAGCATCTATGACAATCATCTTCTCTCTCTATCCTCCCTAATCAATAATGTAGAATCTACCTTAACCCTTCTCTTCCGAGCCCTAGCCCTTATTTCTTCAAATGCTTCAAGTAATTCAAACCTTTTAATCCTCTCTTCAATAAATCTCCTAATCTCTTCACTCCAATTAACATTAACTTTCTTCATCTTCTCCTTTAATTCCCTAGGAATCCTAATAGTGATAACTACGGAGCCCATAGTATACACCATGTAATACAATTACGTAATACTAGGATATATACATTCCCATATTCATATAGTAACCATTAAGGATTACCAGGTAAGTTATAAACTATACAGAAGTATACATTCCAAGACAAACCAGGCTCCATAATGAACCAACATATACTTTCATATAAAATCTGCAATAGTCATGGAGTACTTTTGGTGTTCTATTAGTATATAGTTTATTTTACTGCTATGAATACTATTCTATGTGCATCTCTTGGCTCCTTATTCCCTACTATATAGTCTCCATAGACTATTGTCTTTCTAAAACCAGTTGTACGGGCTAGTAGTTTTAGTTCATTAACAGTGTATCCTCGTAGCCTATGATGATCGAATACTATGTCTATATTATCACCTTCCTTAACGAGAAGTGTACGTCTCCAGTTTATCAACTGGTTCACAGTATTCAGCGATACAACATCTACTATGAGTATATTTGTATTACCACACTCTACACTCCATATGATTGGGTCTCCACGTCTCCATCTCTCAGCACGTATAATATTTGGTGTATCAAATATGAATAATCCACCAGGTCTAAGGCTCCTATAGACGCCATTAAATACATCCATGATATCCCTATCATCAACTACATAGTTTATACTAGTAAAGAAACATGTTACGGCATCAAATTCCTCTCTAAATTCTAGCTTCCTCATATCACCGACAAGGAACTCTACATTACCAATACCATGCTCCTCAGCCTTCCGGGAAGCAATCCTTATCATCTCCTCACTAACATCTAGTCCAACAACATGGTATCCGCGTCTAGCAAGCTCCAGTGTTGGACCACCGGTACCACATGCTATATCAAGTACATCCCTAACCTCCCTCCCAGCCTCAGCCTTAAACACATGTTCTACAAAATCAATTACACGAGGCACGGTTTTCTCAAGATAGCTATGATATATTACGTCATAGAGTCTAGCATATTCCCTATAAATAGCATACTCCAAAAATGCATCACCCATTGATAGATGTATCATGTAGAACAATATATGTATTCCCAGAGACACCGACTAATACACTTATGTAAAAGACACTTATACTTATAATAATAGGCTATCCCATGCCAATAACCAGAGAACATAGCTCCATCAATAATTATTAATCCTCTTTAAGCTACTACCTATTTGTACCTAGTTAGGATAAGGTGTACATGGGAATCGATATCTATATGGGTCTTTACTCTACATACGTGGTGGAATAAGATTGCCTATGGTTATCCGTGTCGATTCCAGGGGTAGGATTGCCTTGTCCAAGGATATTAGGGAGAAGTGTGGTATTAAGCCCGGATCACATGTATTAGTTGAATTTAGAGGTATTAAGGAAATTTTACTAAGAGTTATTGAGAGAGATCCTTTAGAGGAGCTTGCAGAACTACTTGGTGACTTCAAATTTACCCGCCAGGATCGAGTGAAGGCTATGAAATTGTTATTCGAGGAAATAGGTTAAAGACTATATTATTTAAGGCTTCACATGCCCTGCGATCCTAGGCTATCTTGATCACCATAGTTTAAGGCTACATGTATATGTATACTAGGCCAATGATGCTCTGATATGGATAAACTATTCCTTTACTATTCTTCTCCATTTAATCCATAGGAGGGTTATTCTAGCTAAAATAGGCTAGACTATATTATTCCACTTGTGTATCCATATATTTAGTCCTGCATATCAGCTGTAGTCATTGCAAGCTTAAGTTCTATCTGTCCTCTTCCCTCGGCTTCATTCCATGAAAGTACTATTGTTATATTATATCTTCCCTTAGGAAGCTTCATTGGCTCATCATATCCAGGTATAACCATCATAACTCTATAGCACTCTTTATCAATACTTAATAGGCATGGCATGGGTATCCTATAGGAATGTGTTGAATTAGATATTATAGCTTCTCCACTCAATATTAGGGATAAATTACCATAGACATTACTTGATAATGCCTTAAACAAAACATACGTATCTTGATCAAGTTCTATAGATGTAGTATTCTCAAATACAACTGTACCACTTGGTTCGGTAATGTCTAGGTTTAAGGTTATCTCAGCTATGCCTTCAGCTTCGAATGGCTGTGTAGTTTCAGGTACTGATACATTACCTATTATATTAAATATTATTCTTTCCTTCAACATATAATACCCCGCAATAATAGAGCCCACAGCCAATATAGCTATAACCAGTACAAGTATTAAGTTCTTACCCAAGTACACTATTCAATACCTCCAAGTCATAACTATTACAATAACACTCTATAAATAAGCTTATTTGAACAATTATGTAGCTTAAAATCTAGCCTTTATAGACTTTCTAAGCTCTCCTTACTTATGTATATGTATTGCCATGGACAAGTTTCAATTACGGTAATTATTTTTAATTAGTACACTTTATATTATAGTTTAGTGCACCTATAGGTGGCCATTTAGCTATGGTAAGAATTGTATATGTAGGATATGGCTTAAGAAAATCCATGTATGATGCAATACGATATATAAGAGAGAACTATGTTCATGGCCTTGACTTTAGATTTTATAATGTCTCAAGTATTGATAGAGGATTAATTGATCCTAGGAAATATATTGATGATCTGAAGACTAGCGACATTATATTACTTGATATAAGAGGCGGGGATAATGTTTTCAAGTATACTGTTCAAGGTGTTATGGGCTCTAGGGCAAGAGCTGTTATTGTACTTGTTGGTGGCTCTAGCGATTTAATAAAGCTTACACGGCTTGGAAAGTTCACCATGGGATCATTTGAAGATAGTGGGTTTAGGAGGTTCTTTAGATCGAAAACTATAGATTATGGAGCTATTGTCCGAATAAGGAATATGTTTGAGAAGATTGGAAAGTATCTTCCGG
>Ga0190311_1000464_pt1 | contig 12352 bp, 13 predicted proteins | sample 48700789_MG_FD_165037 | JGI IMG/M metagenome (GOLD analysis project Ga0190311, IMG submission 165037) | Hydrothermal vent sediment bacterial communities from Southern Trench, Guaymas Basin, Mexico - 4870-07-8-9_MG | ecosystem: Environmental > Aquatic > Marine > Hydrothermal vents > Sediment ...
TAATTCTAGAGAGACTAGTAAGGTCTATATCAGATTACTTCTTAGGCGGTAGAAGGCTGGGACCATATGTTATTGCATTTAGTGAAAGAGCTAGTGAGATGAGTGGTTGGGTAGGCTTAGGTCTACCAGGTGAAGGATTCACATCTGGTATTAATGCTACATGGAATACCATTGGATGTTTCATGGGAATAGGTGACTTAGGAGTATGGACTCTGATGGCTAAAAGACTAAGGAGATATACCGAGGTCGTTGGAGCACTAACTATACCTGCATATCTAGAGGCTAGATTCAATGATACCAAGGGTGTTCTAAGATTCACATCTGCCGTAATCATCATATTATTCCTAACAGCATATGTTGGTGCGCAGTTCACTGCTGCAGCTAAAGTATTCTCAGCTATTGCTGGCGGAGGTGCTGTACAGACATGGATTGTTGTAGGAGCAATAATTATGATCCTATATACAGTGCTTGGAGGATTCTTTGCTGTTTGTTGGACAGACTTCATACAGGGATGGTGGGCCTTAATAGGTCTCTTCATTATAACAAGTGTAGGACTTGCTAAGTATGGTGGTTTCGGAGGATTATTCCAGAGAATGGCTGAAACAGATCCTAAGCTGGTAAGCCTCAATAACTTCTGGGGCTTTGAGTACGCTGGTGCATTATTGTTAGTAAATATATTAGCATATATTGCCATAGGATTTGGATGGCCTGGCAATCCGCATATGATCGTAAGGTTTATGGGTATTAAGAGAGTAAAGGATCTAAAGAAGGCCGCTGTTACGGCCCTTCTACTACTATTAGTAGTCTATTACTTAGCTGAGTCTGTTGGTTGGTTGGCTAGAGTAGAGTTTGGCAGTACCGAAAACCTAATAGCTCCTGATCCAGAGTACTCGCTACAGTCACTAGCAATTGCATGGCTGCATCCTGCCGTTGCAGGTATTGTATTAGCTGCGCCACTGGCTCTCATGATGTCAACTGCTGATTCACAGTTATTAGTTAGTTCTTCAGCTATTATGGAGGACATTTACCACAGATTCATTAATCCAAAGGCTGAGGAAAAGAAACTAGTTTTATGGAGTAGAATTATTACATTCCTACTGGGTATTATTGCATTAATATGGGCATTATTCTTCGGTGAATCAGTATATTTATTCGTACTATTTGCATGGGGAGGTCTAGGATCCGCATTTGGTCCATTAATGCTATTGTCACTTAGATGGAAGAGAATAACTACTACAGGAGCATTTGCTGGAATGATTACTGGTGCTGCTGGAGTCATTATCTGGAAGAGCTACGTCAAGAAACTAATATTCCCTGCTGAAGCCATGAACCCGAACTGGTGGGTTATAGCTATAATGCTGCCAATAGTAGTCTTTGTAATAACAGCTATTGGTGCAACGATAATTGAGGAAAGCGCTGCTAAGGGATTAAAGGCCGCGGTAGTCGCTACCATTGTATCAGGTATTGTATGGATACTATGGTGTTACGCAAGGCTTGTAGTAGACCCAGACTTTGCTGCTTGGTGGTATGAGCTACTAATAGCATTCCCATTAGCATTACTAACCACTGTTATTGTAAGCTATGTATCAACGCCATTAGACAGGGAATTTGTAGAAAAAACATTTAAGTACATGACATCACCAGCTCCAAGCGAACAAGCTGAAGCCGGAGCTGCTGCAACTGAGAGTGCACCTGCTACAAAGATGTTGATTGCTAGTGAATTCGATGTTGTCAAGGCATTCATTAAAACAAGGATTCCGGGGATCCTTAAACACACATAAACTATTGTAGAGACAAGATAATATATCAATATTTTTTATAAACTCCCGTCCCATATCCTATCTTAGCATCTAAATTAGAGGGTTGGATTTTTGACTAAAACAATTACAGTTATAATTCCACTGGTTAAGGTTAATGAGCCATTAGTCCTTGGAAGAATTTATTATCCATATATGTTCTACCATGTTGAAGTATTGATTAAGGGGATTCTTAAAGAACCTAAGAAGGTTAAGGGATATGTAGCAATAGATCTTGTACGTGGACTAACTTTTATGGCAGATTCTATGCCTAAAACGTATAAGGTTAGTGTTGATGAGAAATACATTGTTCCTCCAAAAATCACTATAGAACATAGTGAACATCTTGCTAAAAAGAAAATGGTCTATGTAGCTATGAGGAGAATTAAGGCAATATTTCCTGCAACAATCAATATATTGTCTAAAAAACTTGCATATAAACAATTTATAATTGCCAAGAGGGAAAATAAAGTAGTCATAATAGATACCGTTACAGGAGAATACGAGGAGCTAAAGTAGATTTGATGTGATGCTTAATGCTTAAGATAAAGGCTTTAGCAATAGGTACATTAATTTCTTCCATAACAGCATTTATTTCATGGTATCCTCTTATTGCAATACTCTTCCTTACAAACGATATATGGTATATCGTGCCAATGTTCATAATATCTTCATTGATCTCTTCAATACTTACATTACTACTACACAGCTACATTGTAAAGGCTCATATAATAAATACAGTCCTCGCCGCGGCATCTATGATACTATATATTGTAACATTATTCTTTAACCAGATCTATTTATGGATAATATTACTTGGACTACTTGTTTCTCTATCAGGATACTTAGGAAGAGCATATAATACTATTATAAGTTCATCATATGGTTTTCCTAAATCATTAAAGTCGAAGATTCTAGATAAAATCGTATCTAGATCCTGGATTTTCGGATCCGTAGGTTGTTTACTAATGACTTTACTGGCCATAAGTATTGGTATGGCATATACTATAGGCATACTAGTAATTCTCTCAACTATATCATTAGCTTCTTCATTATTGTTTAGGCCTTATGTTAGTGGAGAAAAGATTGTTGAAACAGAAAATATAGAGCATATTGAACTATATAGAGTATTACTTGTCTATACAGCAATGGTAGTATTTGGTTTAAACATACTATATCCATACATACCTGCTTTCTTAGCCTTAGAATTGAATAAGACTCTTCTAGAAATAGGTATATTCTATGCATCAATTATTGTTCTCTCAAGATTTCTTTCATCATTAGCACAGTTAATTGTAGCTTTAAAGGGGCCAGTAATTTCTTTCTTTATTAGAAGCCTCATTTCAGCGTTAATGCTCTTAACTGCTTCAGCATCGGAACAATCTTTATTCACAATAGTTTGTCTAGGAGCAGTTCTAGTTATTTCACCATTCCATAGTATAGCCTATAGTATATTCGCTAAAACTCTAGGTGTTAAGAAGGTAGTACGGGCAGAAATACTGTATACAGTCATAACCATGTTAACTGTCTACATAGGGTATAGGCTATGGAGTATAGATTATAGATTATTATTGATAGTACCTTCATTTATATTATTCTTTACAATATCTTTTATAGGTCGTTTAAAGAAATATGAGAAAATGGTATTAGAAGAAGTCACTAAGTAAATGGTATGCCTGGTGATCAATGCAAAAATATATTTTCCAGATGGAGAGGAAGCTGGTACGGTTATCGACTTAATATTTAAGAGTGATGGGAAGATAGTTGCTCTTATCGCATCTAAAATGATTATTCCCCTATTTAGAATGGGATTGATCAATATAGTTTTACCATACAATATGGTTCGTAAGATTAGGGGCAAATACCATGTCCTACTTCCAAAAAGCCTATTGTTTGATAAAAGACTATTATCTACGTATCTCGACCCTAAAATTGTAGTATCTGCTTTTAGATACAAATTGAAGAGGATAATGATCGTTTTAACATATATTTTAATAGCTATATTACTACTAGTTTTATCAATAATGTTTAGGAAGATAGGGACAATAATTTATTTAATAGCAGTAGGCTTGCTATTTTCAATGCCATTAGTTTTTGAAGCTTTTCTAATAATAAAGGTTCCAGGCTACTATAATTTATCTCTCCTAAGAAATTCTAAGGTATATGATGCTAATGGATATTTAATAGGTATTGTAGCTGATGCGAAGATAGACTATATTAATGGAATAGTCAAGGAGATCATAATTGTCAAGCCCCCGGAATTTTCAACAGAGTTTATTGAAAGAATCTATAGTGGTAAAAGCGAGATAAGCATTAGACCCGATCTATTGGAAAAAGCTGGAGCTAGAAGAGTATATCTAAGAATTAGTTATAAAGAGCTTATTTAAGATGGATAAAGCTTGCGGTGATATGATAACGTTATATCTTAAAATAGATGAGGAGAAAGAAGTCATTGAAAAAGCAACTTTTGAAAGCTATGGCTGTGCAGCAATATTTGCTGCAGCAAGTATATTGACTGAAATAATTAAAGGCAAGCCTATAGAGGATGCTTGGAAGACTACTTGGAAACATATATTTGATGAACTAGGTGGTTTACCTGCTATAAAGTATCATCGTAGTATATTAGCTGTTGGCGCATTAAAGAGAGCTATAAGAGAAAATTATAAGGATAGAGAAAGACCCAAATAGCTTCTTGAAAAACCAATGCAAGAAGAGCTTCAGGTACTAGAAGAAGAAAAATGATTGAACTTCTACATAAGAGATTTAGTTTAAAGTAAGAGTGATTGAATGGAAATTATTGATCTTAGAGAGACGCCTAAGGGATGCAAAGAGCATCCTCTAATTAAGCTTAAGAGAATAATTAGTGAAATGGAGCATAGTTCAAAGATTAAAGTTATAACGAATACTAAGATCGTTCCATTGAAGATTGTTGAGGTTTTAGCTAAAAGGAAAGGTGCGAAATACGTTCTACTAAAATAAATGATAACGTCTATGAAGTTATTATTGAATATTAGTTATTACCCTTGCTTGTTACCTTTAATATAAGTGATCCTATTTTATCCATAGTTGTTTCCTCAAAACTATAGCCGTGTTATATATACAATTAATAATGCCTCTCCCTTATATGGTATTTGTGGTGTAAGGTATTGGCTGTAAGAGTAAGGTTTGCTGATGGAACCACTAAAGACTTGAATGTTAATGGGATTAGTATTAGAGAATTATTTAAAATACTTAATTTATTACTCGAAGAGTACATTATTGTTGTAAAAGGCCGTATTGTTACCGAAGACTATATTGTGAAGGATGGGGATGAACTAGTTTTATACCCGGTGGTGTCTGGTGGTTAATTGTAGTCTTTGCGGCAGGCCTGCAGTATATGTTATGAGAGCCGGCGGTAAGGCTTATTGCGAACATCATTTTCTAAGATACTTTGATAGGAAAGTTAGGAAAACTATTAGGAAGTACCAAATGTTTAGAGATAAAGAACATATTGTTATTGCTGTATCGGGTGGAAAGGATTCATTAGCGCTTCTCCATTATCTAAATAAGTTGTCAAAACGGGTTCCTGGCTGGAGAATCTCTGCATTATTAATTGATGAGGGGATCAAGGGTTATAGGGATAAGACGATCAAGGACTTCCTTAGAATAGTTAATGAACTGAGTGTTGACTATAGGATTGTAAGCTTCAAGGAGGAAATAGGCTATACTCTTGACGAGATCGTTAAGATCGGTATGGATAAGGAGCTGCCGTATCTACCATGTAGTTATTGCGGGGTTTTCCGTAGGTATTTATTGAATAAGGCAGCACGTGAAATGGGTGGTTCAGTACTTGCTACAGCCCATAATTTAGATGATATTATTCAGACTTATCTACTCAATATAATACAGAATAACTGGGACAAGATCCCTAAATTAGCTCCTGCTTCTAAAGGTCCTTTTCATCCAAAGTTTGTACGTAGGGTTAAGCCTTTTTATGAGGTATTAGAGAAAGAAACGACTTTGTATGCTATTTTAAATAGCCTTTATCCAGAATTTATCGAATGTCCTTATGCTACTTATAGTGTTAGATGGAGTATTCGAAGATACATTAATGAGCTCGAGGAAAAACATCCTGGTACAAAGTATTCATTAATTAGATCGCTGCTAAATATTATTGAAATACTTGATAAACTAGGCTATGGTAAAGATGGTGTTATTGGAACATGTAGTATTTGTGGTGAGCCATCTTCAAATAAGGTATGTAGAGCATGTATGTTTAGGAAGGAACTAGGTATACTTACATAACTAGTTATTATTATCCTCATTAGTATTTATATAGGTAGTTTATATAGATTATAACAATATAACTATGTTATACAACTTGGGTGATCCCATGGCTGATGAATAGAAGAACACTTAAAGTATTCACTAGTGTACTCGAAATGATGCAACATATATATCCAACGCCGCTCGTAATGCTAAGATCATTATCGACAGGAGCTTATAAAGTATGGGCAAAAAACTTAAACGCTTCAATCCATTCAGCCACACTATCAAAGACAGGCCTGCATGGAATATGATTGTTAAGGCTTTAAAGGAGTTTATTGAATACGGTGAATTATACGAGGCTACATAGAGAAATGTAGGCATCGTAATGGCTCGTGCTCTTAGCATAAAGTTTAGAGTGTATATACCTAGAGCATAAATGGTTCTTCTTAGAGAAAATCGATAGAGTTGTTGAAGTATCTAGAAGAGATGCTATTAAAGAAGTTGTGTGGATAGCTAGAAAAGAAGGGCTATTAATTGATTTAAGTGCTAGAGCCGTTACATATGGGTTTAAAGTAGTTAAAGAAGTCTATGGACCCGGCGTATATGTACTAATATATCCAGATGATATATTCAAATACATTGAAGCGGTAAAGGCCCTTTCAACATATTTGTTCACTTCATCTTTAATCTGTCAATATTCGGAGTTAATAATTCATCTGCATATTATTCCGGTCTTATATAATTCGAACTATAACGATATAAACTATAACTACCTTATAGATTATAGGGTAGGATAACTTTGAAGACGTTTTGTGAAGTAGCGTCAAAGGACATAATTCCTTCAATAAGGGCATTAATAGCTTTAGTCCTTATAAATAAATATAACATGACACAGGTTGACGTAGCTAAGAAACTAGGTGTAACACAACCTGCTATAAGCTATTACTTTCATTCAAAGAGAGGTAGGAAAGCTATAGAATTCCTTAGAAGTAATAAGAAGATCATGGCACTTATAGAGGATGCTGCAGAGAAAATATATAATGATGTAGAAACTCCCGAGAATATATTATGTGATATATGTGTTAAGATAAGAAAAGATCCTGCTTTGCTAAAAGCCATAGCTAATTATCTAGGTACAGATATTCCTGTAGCAATATTATACTAATGTAGAGCCTATGATCCTATATAGAATCTCTGTCTTTATAGACTTCCTATATGCATTTAGGAGTCTTTTCTTAGCTATCAATAGTCTTGGATGATATAGCCAGTCAAATACCGTACCCCTTGCTTTATCAATACCCATATGCTTTATGAGATTATGAAAAAAGCCATGAGCTATTCCTTCTCCAACAATAGCATATCCCTGTGCAGCTTCCTTAGATATCTTTGCTCCCGGTAATCCATGTATTTTTGTTACTGGAGCTATGTCTTCCAATAATTCCCCTATAGTTTCCCTTATTTCGGGTACTCTTGACAGTCTCCCAGACAATATGATTTCTCTAGGTTTTTCCAATGATTTATTAATGGCATAGACTGTCTTCACAATAGATTCATACATGTTCTTAAAGGCATCTCTGCAAGTATCTTCTTTCAATGCTTTTTCAAGCGCCTTCTCTACATTATATTCATTACATATGGTTGATACACCTCCGTAAAATACGTCGCTTTTACTCCACGATCTACCTGCTACAACAGCTTCAGCATCAATAGAACCTATGGTTAGGAAACCAGTTGGTACAAGGGTACCTCCATATCCATCAATAATCTTTCCCTGATCAACTGCTAAGACCGCATTATATCCATAGCCCATTTCAATAAGTATAAAGCTTGTCTCTTCATAGCCTATCCCAAGCCTCCTACTCTGATCAAATACTCCCAACACAGCTATAGCCATCTTATCAGCAGTACCCATGTCAATGCGGTTAATCTTTCTATAACTGGGAACCGTTGGTAATAATATAACAGATGGAATATAACATACTCTAGCCTTCTTTTCCCACAACACAGCTACAGTATCAGCAAGAGCCTTGTATACAGCTATACCCGGTTCTCCCCTCTTCATACCTTCTTCAATATCTTCTCTACTAGTTAACAATAGTATTTCAAGTGCGAAAGTATATGGATCAATAATATCTTCATTACATACTATGGGAGTACCGTATCCAGATGGGCCAGCAATAAGATCTACACTACCTGCTTCTTCAACAGCTTTAATGAGAACCTTTGGATCCCTAGCTATATCTATTGTATCAATACTCTTCTCCCATATAACTCTATCATTGTCTATAACAACTAGATCAAATGATTTAGTTCCAGGATCTATTCCTAAAGCTTTAGCCAATGCCTTCACCTAAAAGCTCTACCATCTTATTTCTTAGCTCACTTACTGTTTTCACTACGTAAACACTTTTTTGCCCAGTTAACTTCTCAATATTTTCTAAATCAAGATCTCTTGGTTTTAACTTAATTCTTTTCCAACACTTAATGGCTCCATAGCTACATGCTTCAATACATTTTCCACAGCCGATACATTTACTAAGATCTATTCTTGGAATAATATTATCGACTAATACAATAGCATTAACGGAACAAGTCTCCATTGCAGGACAGATTCCTAGCTCTTGAACACATTTACATAAGCTTCTATCTATATAGCATGGTGTTTCTGAATACATATATCCATTAGGCCCTGGCACATCCGTTGGAAAAATTATGACTGGCACTTCAGATTTAATTGCTTCAGCAAAAGCCAGAGTAGGCGGAGTATCAGCTATTCCATGAACAATTTTTGCAACTGTATTGCTTGATGCCGGTGCTATGACTACGAGCTTGTATCTGCCAAGATTTATTCTACCTATATAATACATACCTTGATCTCCGATGAGTAACTCTTCATAATAGGCTCCGCCGCTTATCTCTCTTAAAATATCAATTACACCATAGATTCTAGCAACTTCATAACCCCATTTACTGAGAACCGTAGTTATCTTTAATCCATATATCTTCTTTAATTCATAGATTAGATGAACTGTATCACGTATATATGCTCCTGATCCTGTAATAGCCCATAGTATATTCAATTAAGCCACCATCTTCATTTAAATAAGTATGTACAAGAAAATAATTAGGTATAATAATCTTAAATAAATTTAAGAAAAGTCATTACTGGAGGATTGTGGTAAGAATTGAAAATACTTCTTGTAACAGGTAAATTAGCTGGTCCACTTGTTAAGGAAATTCTAAGTAAGTCAAAAACTCCTCACCGTGTAGATGTTATTGTACTACCTATTTCTGTAATAGTATTATTATCTACAGAAAACATAGCGGAGCACTTATCTAGAATAGGTATCAAGAAGGGTATGTATGACTTGATTATAATACCTGGTGGATGTAGAGGTTCAGCTAAGATTATTGAAGAATATACCGGTATACCTGCGGTAAAAGGACCTATACATGCTAATGACTTGCCACTAGTACTTGAGCTAGATGATCCATCTAAGTATCTATCTCCAGATAAGCCAGCTGATGAGGTAATTCGTGGAAGAATAATTGCTAGAAATATTAGGTTGTTGAAGGAGCTTGAAGAGAGCCTTAGTCCGGAAAACGGTATTGCTGTAGGCAATATTATTGTACCACAGAGACCTCCTCCAATAAGAGTTATATCTGAGATTGTAGAGGCTCATCTATTAACTATTGACGAGATCATTGATAGAATAAATAGGTATATTGATAATGGAGCTGATATAGTAAGTATTGGTTTTGAAGCTGAAACTCCTCATCCAGACAAGGTCTATGAAGTCATACGATCCATTAAAAGAGAGCTAGACATACCCGTAGCAATTGATTCGCTTATCCCAAGTGAAATCATTAAAGCTGTTGAAGCAGGAGTTGATCTCGTGTTAAGTATTGATCTATCAAATATTGATAAAGTAGCCAGCTATGTGATAGATACACCATGTGTATTCATACCATACGATCATAGTAGGAGGTATTTGCCTAAGGATCCTGCTGAGAGAACATCACTACTTGGAAGAATAGTTAGTAGAGGGAGATCGCTTGGCATAAAATACATTATTGCAGATTTAATACTTGAGCCCCCAATAATCGGGGATTCATTTAAGACATTGTACATGTATTCATTGTTTAAGGAAACACATCCAAAGATCCCTATGCTTATAGGTTCTGGTAATATTGTTGAGTTAATGGATGTTGATAGTGTTGGTGTAAATGCATTACTTGTTATGTTTGCTATGGAGATAGGTATAAGTCTTGTGCTTACTGTTGAAAAAAGCGTTAAAGCACAAGGTTCTACTAGGGAAATAGCTATTGCTTCACAAATGGCCTCACTAGCTTATCTACGTAAGACCCCTCCAAAGGATCTAGGCATAGACTTACTCATTCTTAAGGATAAAAGGAGAATTACTATGCCGATTGAGAAAGAGGGTGTTGAGACAGTCATCGTTAAAGGCTATAGATCAGAGTATAAACTAGATCCCATGGGTATATTTAAGATAAGAGTCGATTATAAGGATCGATATATTGATGCACTATACATTGGCAGGAAAGGAAAGATCTTGATACGTGGAAGAAGTGCAGAAGAAATATCTAAGTATATAGTCGATAATGGCTTAGTATCAATGCTCTCTCATGCCATATATCTTGGCCGTGAACTAGCTAAGGCTGAAGAGGCCTTAAGGATAAATAAAAACTATTATCAGGAGAGACCTTTGTTTATAATTAGAAAGCCATTGAGGGTTAAGAGGATAGCTTATAAGGAAGATTAGAGAGCTAATAGGTTTCATGGATTGGTGATAGGATGTGGAAGCTATTGAGATAAGGACGTCAGCAAGACTGCATTTGGGTTTCTATAATTTTCTTAGTAATGGCATTGCCTATGGAAGCATAGGAATAGCTATAGATAGACCAGTTATTAGAGTGGTTATTAGAAAAAGAGGAGAAATATTCATCAGCAACTATACCGATGAATATGTAGATGACGTTATTAATCAAGTGATCAATGTATTCGATATATCAGGTGCTGAGATAAACATATATTCATGTATACCTAGACATGTAGGCTTGGGATCGACTACTCAGTTATCATTATCAATAGCCTATGGCTTATCAAAACTATATGGCTACAATTACAGTATACAAGAACTAGCATTACTCCTTAAAAGAGGCTATGTATCTGGAATAGGTATTACAGCATTTGAAAAAGGAGGTTTTATAGTAGATAGTGGTAGAAGACTTTCTAAAAAAGGATTATTGGAACAACCACGTGAAATAACCGATCTACCTAGACCTATATATTGGTCTAAAATCCCTAGTGACTGGAGGTTCATAGTCATAGTCCCAAGCGGAATTAAGGGATTGGATGAAAGAGATGAAGAGTATCTAATGAAAAAGCCTAAGGAGCTTCCAAAAGAACTACAGTATGAATTATACAATGCATTGATAATGAACATCATACCCGGTATATCATTAAATGAAATAGACCTCTTTTCAAAGGGGTTAAATAAGATCCAATTTACAACTGGAAGATATTTCTCAAAATACCAGGGCGGCGTATTTTGTTGTAGGGAAACCACAGAGATCATTAGATTATTCATGGAGAATAATGTAGTGGGTGTAGGTCAGAGTAGTTGGGGTCCAGTAGCCTATGGTGTTGTAAAAGGCTTTAGGAGAGCAAAACGAGTTCTTGATAAAGTACTTATAGAGCTTAAGAGATTAGGTATAGTTCCTAGATATTCATTTATTGCAAAACCACGTAATACTGGTTTATCTATAAGACCTTTATAGTTATTATTCAAAGAACTTTCTTAGATCATTTAATGTATATCTTGCTTCACTATATACATTAAATGGATGTATACTGTCCATACTATATACTTTAACAATAATCATTGAATCATTATCTAACAGGTTACTGTGTTTATAGATTATTGCTAGTGATTCTCTTACAACATCTTCAGCAAATAATGGTTTTGATAAAGCGTTTTTGATGAGTTTATATTCATCTATTCTCTTTAGTACAGTTTTAATAGGTGACGAGAAGCTCTCGTAAAGACTATTAGCTAGTTTTAATGGATCAATGTTTATTTCCTTGGATTTTATTTTAACCTCTAATATTGTACGTTGCATATGTGTAGGTGTATTTTGTAAGAGTGTATTCTCAAAATAACTATATACTCTTTGAGCACATGGACAGGCAGTTAGGCCTATTAATTTTATAGTGAGTTCATCCCATTTTACGGGGTTACCTCTTTCCCTATGAATAACATACTTTATTTCAAAAGGTTCCATAT
>Ga0190311_1000467_pt1 | contig 12329 bp, 6 predicted proteins | sample 48700789_MG_FD_165037 | JGI IMG/M metagenome (GOLD analysis project Ga0190311, IMG submission 165037) | Hydrothermal vent sediment bacterial communities from Southern Trench, Guaymas Basin, Mexico - 4870-07-8-9_MG | ecosystem: Environmental > Aquatic > Marine > Hydrothermal vents > Sediment ...
AAGATAATCAACTCTGACTCCTGTCTCTGTAACCCCCTCAGCTATCGTCACCGTTGTTTCAGCAGAACCTATGTATCCTTTCCGCTGAATAGTCTCTATCAATACCTTAATTGTGTAGTCTCCTGGCTCTACCTTTGACCAGTCAATATACGCGATATAAACTCCTGGTTCTTCTGTGAATTCTTGAGCTTGTACCCTTATGATTTCCTCTTCACCTCTCATAATTAGTACATAAACGGTTGCCCCGCTAATGGGTGCTCCCGTAGTACTCTCTCGGAGAGTAATCTTTACTGTAGTAGCTGCTGTTCCAGTTACTGGGTTCTTCCTAACATCCTTGATAGTTCTAACAGAGACGCTTACGCTGACTGGTTTGACTCTGGCTGTGACATTTGCAGAGGGTATTGCATAGTGGGGTTTGGTAAAAGCTACATAGATATTGTACGCTGTAGTGTTCAGTAATCCACTCTTAACTAAGATGACATATACTCCATTACCTATCTCTAGCCAAGTAATAGCGGTTCTTACATCGACTCTTTCGCCTCCAACATATACTAGAAGAGTCGGTGTTAGACCCTCAAGACCTGATTGATTAAGAGCATTAATGAGAGTTATCGTGAAGTTATAATCATCGCCCCAGATAATATCAGCTATAGGAGGAACTACGGATAGTGTTACTGGAATCGACAATACCCTAATGTACATCGTGATAGTCGCCGTCTCATGATAAGCCTTTTGGAAGATTATCGTTACTGCGTAGATATGTCCATCTGAAAGCTTTGTAGCGTCGACCAGAATTCTGTAATATTCAGCCTCTAAGATTATTGTGACGCCCGCTGAGACTTGAGTGTTATTAGTGGTGTCAAGAATGGTGAGACTTGGCGTTGTTTCAAGGAATGCTGAATCTCTCGATCTAATATAATAAGCCCTAGCCTCTGTTTTCTCGCCCCAGTATAGTGTTATGTTGGCTGGCTGTGCGTAGGCGTATGTTCTGATTTTCGTAACGGTTAATGTCACAACTATTGTTTTGTTTTCATAATACAATTTTTCGAGTGCTATTGTTATTTTATACACTCCCGGCGAGAGATGATAGTATAATGTACTAATATTTAATTTGTATACTCCCGTAGCTATTATTTCCAGTGGAATTTCACCACTACTCCATTCGCTACCGTTTGTTATTTCAAATACAGCTTTATCCGCATTTACTCCCTTGTTAGTTCTTGAATCGTTGTACGTAATGATGAAAACAGAATATAGACCCCACTCGATGCTGTCGGATACCTTAGATATGTATGCGACTGTGGGTATTGGTTCTATAATTAGATTAATTGTTACGCTTCCAGAGCTATAATGCTCCTTGTATATCGTTATTGTTATGTAATAATTCTTCACCTGAAGCACAGATGTATTAAACTCTAAATAAAATGTTCCATTACCTAGGTCTCTTAAGTCTCCTTGTATAATTGTCTCGCCGGTTTCAAAATCATTTATACTATATTTGCACATTGCACCAGCTATTGGAGATCCACCAGCATCTAGATCTCGGAAATATACTCTTACTGTGAAATTCTCGCTATAATAAACCTTGATAGTGGATGTTTCTTTATCTAAAGTCGTTTGTCTTAATCTTATAGTGAATGGTATGATTGCTGTTTGATTTAAGTAATTCTTCTTACCAAAGTTGATTTCTATTAAATAGTCTCCTTCAATTAGATTGTAACTTTCGATGTTTATATTAATTAAATAATATCCATTCTTTTCAGAAATTTGTGTTTCATGAATTACTACTTCACCCGTGCGCGCATTTAATATCCTGTAAGTGGCATATGCGGAGGATATATGAGTATTTAATCGCGTGTCGATATAATCAACACCGAAACTATACGTCTCACTCCAGGGAATTTCTACTGAGAGAGGTGCAGATATAGAAGTTGGTCTTTCCATTATTCTCACTAAATGTTCGTCTATAACTGTAGTATAATTTCCTTTTGTAGCCGTAATAGTTATAGTATATAAACCCGCATCAAGTTGTGGAAGGCTTGCCTTATAAACTCCAGGTGATGTCTCAGTTAATTCAGTGACTCCCGAGATACCACTTATAGTCAGATTAACCTCAGCATGAGATATCCTGTTGCTAGTAAAGTAATCTCTTAAAACAACTTCAATAGAGATCGACTCTAGATAGTATACAGTAGCTGATGGATTAAAAGTTACATCCATGCTTATAGGCCTTGGTTTAACTCTCAGGAATACATTGAGTGGCGAAGGCAATGCAAAACCTTGAGTTGGTGGTGTCGTGTATATTTCGCTTGAGTTTATTATTATTACATAACTTTTATCCGCCAACAAGTCCGCTGTGTTAATCGTAATCACTGCTTCGCCATTAACGGTATCAACACTACCAGCAAGGAAGAGCACATTCGCGCTATCAACGATATACCAAGTTATATTGCCATCAATTAATTCATTATTTAATGTTCTATAGAATCTAACTTTTATTGTCACAGATTCATTCCAGTACTTCTCATATGTAGAGCTCGTCTCATAGAGCTCTAATCTTGTTATCTCGGGAGGTTTAGTAGCGTTTATGTCGATTAATCGCAGAATCATGTTGCTTGAAATTGTGAGATCAAAGGCTTGCACTTCCGTGGCTATCTGGCCAGCACCAACTAATGTTAAGTTATAGTAATCCCATACTTCATCGGTGGATGTATGGTTAAACATAAGCGTCCATTTTCCTCCCTTTATGTAAAAGGTTAATTCACCAGATGAGTTGGTATACCCTCTATAGACGTGTGCTGTATCGTTTAGCTGAACTAAACCATTCTGCAGAATTGTTTCATTATCAGCCGCATAAGCTAATACTGTGACCTTATATACGTCCTTAAATTTAATGATTACTTCGTCTGTTAGATTATAGTAATGCCATGTTGTAGTATCGTTATACGCTATGGATACCGTATCGTTTACGTATGTAGCATTAATATTATTTGAGAGAGTGATGATGAATTGATAGCGAACTCGATATACGTCGAAAACTATTTCTCCATTATTATCTGTGAACCCACTGTACTTTAATGTATCATTGGTTAATGTGACATTAGCTCCTGGTATAGGTCCTCCTTCATAATCAATAACCTTAACTTTCACGCGTATCTTGAATCTCTCGGTCATGTTTAAGGACGTAACCAAGGGGTTCTTAAACATATTAACCCATGTGTCAAATATTACCTCACTAGCTGATATGGAATTGGATGCGTTCCATGGGAAGAGAATGTATCTTAGGGTAATTTTATCACCACTGGAAGCGTTAACTCTCGTTAGATTGACAACCGAATAAATATAGTCCTCTGTATCTTGCAATCCATCATTAGTCTGGTTTCCCTCATTATAGACCGTTATCACTGGAATTCCTTCAGCACCAATGAATTTTAGCTGTTCGTATATGAAACCAACACCAACTCTAGTATCATTGTTAAATATACCAATGTATTCTCCATTAGCATAACTCTTCTCGAAGTATATATCTTCTCCCTCGCAGCCCGGATTGAGAACCCAAAGCTTGAAATACCCTATTTTATGATAATCCGTAGCACCTCCAGTTGCAGCAGAAAATCCCATCCATCCATAGGTCCTATTTAATAGTGCTGGATCCGTGTAATTAATAGCCAATGTGCCATCATACCAAATCAAAATATTGTCACCAGAAACCTTTATTCTTAATGTATGCAATTGTTCTCTTAATTCCGTCTTCGTAGGCAAGGTGTAAATAGCTAAATGATTACTTACATCATCCTTAATCAATGCGATATGACTATCATCAGGATCAAATGAGTTTTTCCATGTATCTATTTCAACACCGAAACCATAGTAAGTCCCAGATCCTGTAAAACCGAGAGATCCACCCGTGTCTGGCGAGTAATCCCGGCTCTTATAAAACATGAATACTATCCCGTCAGCTCCTCTTCCGCCGCCAATCCAAAAACTGAATTCCGCAATGAAATCTGATGTTACTTCCCATTTCAACCAAGCTTGACCATAGATATTATTATCAGGAGGCGTAAGAATTAGGAAATCCCCATCACTTGTGGGATAACCTACCACATTTGATCTAGTATACCAAGTATTCGTATCTATTGTTGTAAATTCATCATACAGTATGAAATCCCAGCTTTCTTCTGGTAATAATGTTTCTGGGGGATATATAGTGGCAAAAGTCGACCCTGCATCACCGTTGTCTTGATCAAAAATCCATCCTCCTAAATAGACTGACCCATTGTTAATAGTAGATCCAAATTCTACTTCCTCATATACTATTACCCCCCAATCAAGGAACCTATAGTAGTACGATACATTACCTATGGATACACCAGTATTACTCTGTAATGGAACTTTCTCCACAACATAAGTAACAAAAATTACCCCAGCATATATCTGCTCAAGAGGATCCCTTATCTCTAATATATCCCTTCGAATATAGTTCTCGTTATTGGTAGTGTAATTACCCCAATATTTCTCATATTTAAGAGCTGGATCCAAAGTAACGCCGAAGTGAGTAATTTCATTGCTAATTGTAGAAGACTGGTGTTCTAAATCTGTACCATTAAAGTAAAATGTAGATGCTTTACCTCCATTAGATGTAGGCAAAGTGAGATACCAACCTTTAGGACTATAAATATAGTAAACCCCTTCTTGTTCATAGAAATTTATCCTCTTAGGATATGTTGGAGGATCTGTCTCATCAATGGACCAGTAGATTTGATAGACCTTACTCTCTCCCTTATTTAAGTCCGCTAGAAAAGTAACAGTGGCCGCCGACAAGTGTGTCGAATTGCAGTAGGTTACATTCCAAACTTGTGAGGGTACTTCATTAAAATCATAACCATCAAAATAGATTACCCGAATAGAATACTTATAAGCTGGGGGATCAAATGTTAGGTAAACATCTACTGGCCAATCTTTTCTATCCACGACTCCTGGCTCTGTAACTGTTACGTTTATTCTGTATTCCCAGTCTGTATCCCACCAGTCTCCAGGGGGTTTCGTCCAAGTTACGCCAGAAATCCTAATGGTTTCCACTTCCGATAATGACTGTTTTGGCGTATTTTCTAGCAATTCCTGATCTATTGGTTTCAGTTTTATTTTTCCAGTTTCACTTCCTCTGACTGTTTCTAGCTGTATCATCTTCTCACTTTTATTCATTACTTGAAAGAGTGGATTATTGTTCGGTGTTATTACTGCCGGCATTACCATCAATGCTATTAGAAAAATGCCCAGGACTTTATTTTTCAAAGTAAAACACCACAATATAGTTCATCAAAATCTTTAACATATGTATATATAATAAAAGTATTTCTCAGTAATAAAAACATATACAAACATTAACATTCGCAACAAAAAATCAATTCGGCCTTAGAATTTTTATAACACTGCAATTAATTAGTGAGTGAGTTTAGAATCAATATTTTTAAGGAAGCAACGGTATCTACTAATCGTAGCATGTTATGAGGTTGTAGTAGTGCTGGATAAGGAAGAGTTCAAGCGATGGATTATTAGTGCTCAGAGAACATTAGAATCTGCAAAACGTGATTACATGGCCAAAGATTACAGTTGGGCTTGCTTTAAGGCACAGCAGGCAGTTGAAAAAGCATTAAAAGCACTTCTATGGGGTATTGGCAAGCCGCAAATTGGTCACGCCTTAAAAAAATTGGTGGAGAGTATTGAGGAAGCTGGTATTGAAATACCTCGGGATATTCTCTATAATTGCATAGAACTTAGTAAATACTATATCTCTACACGATATCCTGACGTATGGAGTGAGGGTTCTCCTGAGGACTACTTTACGGAGAGAGAAGCTTCTGAGGTAATATCTAAGGCTGAGGAAGTTTTAAAATGGGTGGTGAAGGTTTGGAGAGAATTATTAAGGAGCGGAGAAGAAAACGTATAGAAGCAATCCAATTGGCCAAGAAATTCGTTAAATGTGTCAGTAAATACTTTAACATCATGAGAGCGTACCTCATAGGAAGCTATGCTCGTGGAGATTTTAACATTTGGAGCGATATAGATGTAATTCTAATAGTTGATAGTCCTCCAGAATCTCCTCTTAAACGGTTAGACACAATAAAAGACTGTCTCCTCAAATATCCATCGATCGAACCTATAATAATTGGATTACAAGACTATGAAAGGCTAAAGAAGAAAAATAATCCTATAGTGGTAGAAATAGAACGATATGGGGTCAAATTACTTTAGCTGAGATGATTTTCGAAAATCGTTGGGGGGTTATATCCAACCATTTAAAAGGTTTGGGAAATAGAGGAGTTTGCATGTCTATCATGTGAAGATAGCCCATTTTTCAAAATTATTAGAGAATCTGAGAGAAACTCTAGGGCATCTGAAATCTGATACTTTTTAAGGAAACTATTTGCTCTGAAACGTATTGGTGGCGTAAGGCCTTCTCCCAAGCTCATGATAGGTTCCTCCGCTATATAGGGATAAAGGCCCTGTATCTCCATATCGAATAATCATCCCTAATTATCGGTCATACTCAAGACTCACACTCTATCAACTAAAAATTCCTGATAACTATTCCTTATCTTTTCATTTTTTATCTACTGGCTTTAAGCAGAGAGTTATTTTAGGTTATGGTTGGATTAATAAGAAGTAGTGGAGTGGAATTGCGAGGAGATCGCTTTCTTCCCTTATTTCCTTTCTTCTCCATACGACTAACTTTACATCCGGCTCTTCCTCTTCAAGTGTCATTCTTGCAAAGTTTCTTCTAGCTTTTCTTAAGTCGTTGGTTTTGCTTTCTATGCCAATAATTCTTCCAGCGAGCTTTAAAATAATATCTACTTCGGCGTTCTCTGAACTCCAGTAATAGGTTCTTGGTAGGGGATCCCCCTCGATATGGTGTAAAAGTCTTAATGAGTGCTGTAATACAAGAAGTTCATTGATATATCCTATCTGTTCATGAACATTCTCTTTGGATAATTTCAACATGGAATTTCTTAGGCCAGGATCTATTGGGTAATACTTTCTTTTTCCACGTACTGTCTTTGTTGGTGATTTTCTATACTGTCTCGACTCGACTATTAAGAACGCATGCTTAAGGGCCTCCACATACTGTTCTACGGTAGGTACACGGATTCCTAGATTCTTTGATAGGGAATAGAAGCTTTGCTCAGAACCGGCGTAATACGATATTAGAAAGAATAAATCCTCCAATTTATCAGGTACGCGGGCTCCTGCGATTCTCATAGCGTCTTTGTATATTGATAACCAAGTATACGTAATTAATAATCGATAAAGTTCTTGGTGTTTTTTCTCTCTGTTAAAGAAGATTTCTGGGAATCCCCCATAAGTGCTTATGAAATTTACTAACCAGTTAATCCTATTACTGTGCTTATATAGCACTTTTTCGCTTCTCAATAACTCATGTTTAAGAATGCTTAGGTCGGAGCTTTTAACAGCGTCCATAAATGCATTAAATAATTTTCTTGAAACTCCGTAGAGATCTACATTTAACGCCCTTAAACACTCTCTAAGCGAGAGGGGTAGCAATAATCTCAGAAAACAGCGGCCAACTAAAGACTCAGAACTACCAATAATAAGCTCATATGCAGAAGAGCCACTAATTGCTATGCCTCGGTTAATTCCTAGATCAAAAATCGTCTTTACATAATCCGCCCAATTAGGAAATTTATGAGCCTCATCTATAATAATGCGAGCCTCTTCATACTCATCCGATACAGCTTCGAATATTTTTTGAAATATTTGAGGATAATTTCTAATCTCTGGATCGTCGGCTAGGATATAAATTACAGGAATATTTGATTCTTGAGCGTACTGTTTTAGCGCAACAGTTTTCCCCGTCTGCCTGGGGCCGTATAAAATGAATACCTCTCTTCGTCTGAGATGTTCACAGATATCAAAAATGACGTCTCTCCTAAACTCTGGGAGCTCTTCTCTTCTTCCGACAAGCCATGGACTATGCTTATAGATTATGTCCCAAACCAAGCACATCACCTTATTTCATCATAATGAAATATTATATTTAAACACTATTTTACCATAATAAACTAAAATTAATAAGATTTTTTATAATACAATAAAAGAAAAGTACCAAGTGGTTGTAGAAATATCGAGAATAGCTTGGTGCCGTTTTCCTCCTCAAGCATCCTATTATCATGCGCAGTTTCGAAGCAGTGTGGCTTACACATAGTCTTCGGTATAAGTAACATCTTCAATAAGTTAGAATTTTAGTTGTTCCGTTTTTCATCACTCCTAGAACCAAGAATTGTTTCTACCTCTGTATCTCTCTTCTTGGCATTGATTAATGCCTCCTTTTCAAATAGAAGCACCTTACACAATTTATAAGACCATGATGCTATAGAAATTACGATATTGCAATCGGGAACACTTTAATTATCCTTGATAAGTGTGATAGGAGGCTTTGTCTTGGATCCCCTGAAAATATATCTAGATAATATAGAGGATATATTAAAGAGAATTCTTATTGAGGAAATAAATAACATCAGACAAGCGGCCTCTGTAATTGCTGATGCCATAATTAATGATCGTTTAATACATGTGTTTGGTACCGGTCACTCGATGATTCTTGCCGAGGAAATGTTTCTTCGCGCTGGCGGCTTAGTTCCAGTAAATGCCTTACTTGATAAAAATTTCTCTATTATCTCTGGTATCGCATCAACCATAAATGAGAGAACGCCAAATCTTGCTAAGAAACTACTGAAGAAGTATAACCTCCAGAAAGGCGATATTTTAATAGTAGCGTCTGTATCAGGAATTAATGCTGTTCCAGTAGAGCTCGCCTATGAAGCTAGGAAGAAGGGAATAAAAGTTATCGCTATAACCTCTCTAGAAGCCTCCAAGAGATTAACTCCAAGGAATCCTCTAGGTAAGAGATTATTCGAAGTTTCCGATATTGTTATTGATAATAAGGTGCCTTTAGGAGACGCCGTTGTGGAGCTTCCAGGGTTGGAGCAGAGAATAGCACCTGCATCAACAATAGCTGGTGCATTTATTATTAATTGCTTAGTAATTGAAACAGCCCGCTTATTGCTTGAGAGAAATATCAAGCCCCCGATATGGGTAAGTGGTAACGTGCCAAACAGCGATAAGATCAATATGCAGTACGTGAATAAGCTAATAGGCAGAATAGCTCATCTTGGAATAGAAGCTTTGTTAAGAGAAATAAAGAAAGAGGAGAAAGCTCCAGAGAAAATAAGCATTAGCGAGAAACCCAAGGAGATTATTATATACGGTGATCTCATCACACCATACGTGATTATAAGAGATGGAGCCGTTATTATTAAAAATAGCAAGATCGCTTTTATTGGAGCATCAGAGGATGTTCACTCTTCCAAGGATTCTCTTGTACTTGATTATTCTGACCATTATGTTTTACCAGGTTTTATTGATATTCATGTTCATGGTTGCGAGGGAGCTAATGCTTTTGATGGCTCCGTAGATTCATTAAAACTTATGGCTTATAATCTCTCTAAACATGGAGTTACATCCTTTCTCCCCACAGCTGGAACACTCCCGAGAGAAACTCTCCTAAAAATAGCATCTGCCGTAAAAGAAGCTACGAAACAAGAAATAGCTGGAGCAAAGATTTTAGGTCTAAATATAGAAGGACCTTTCCTTAATCCTAAGAAAAAAGGTGCTATGATCGTTGGATTCATGAGAAAACCAGATATCGATGAGGTCAAGGAAATATATAATGCAAGCGGCGGATACTTGCGTATAATGACCATTGCTCCAGAATTAGAGGGTGCTTTAGAAGTTATTCGATGGCTCTCCCTTCATGATGTGATTCCATCTATCGGGCACTCTAATGCGACCTATGAAGAAGCTACCAAAGGATTTGATTGCGGCGCCCGCTTAGTAACCCACTTATTCAATGCAATGCGTGGATTTCATCATCGCGATCCTGGGATAATCGGGGCTGCTTTAAGTAGAGAGGACGTCTCCGTAGAATTGATAACTGATGGGATACATGTTGATCGCTCCGCTATTAAGTTCACGATAAGCGCTAAGGGACTTGATAATGTATTAATTGTCTCGGATGCCACCCCCTTAGCTGGTTTTCCCGATGGAGAATATGTTTTTCCCGGCTTTCCAAAAATCACTATTAGGAATAAAAAAGCAACTCTACCAGATGGGACATTAGCTGGAAGTACTCTTACACTGGATGAGGCATTAAGAAACCTTGTTAAGTGGGGACTTAGCATTAAGGAGGCCATAAGAATGCTCTCAACAAACCAAGCAAAATTATTAGGATTAAAGAAAGGCATTTTAAGAGTCGGCTATGATGCTGATATCGTTATTCTTAATAAGGATTTAGAACCATTAGTCACGATTGTTGAGGGTAGGATAGTATATAAGAGAAAAAGTTAAAGTTAATGAAATCTCGCCATTATTTCTTCTATTTTTACCTCTTTTGGTTTATCAGCCGCCGTCTGTTGATATATTATTCTTATCCCTAACTCACTTAATTCTTTAAGAGCCATAGCATCTTCAATACCTATACTGATTGTTCTCTCTATTCTAATTCTTCCCTCTTTGAAACTCATTTGACCTAAAACTACCTTGTCGATTCTCAATCCAGCTTTAACGATTTCTAATGCGTCAATTGGAGAGCCAACTATAATTAATGTTCTATCTCTTGGAGAATTCTTATTAAGCTCCTCAATCGCTTCTCTTAATCGCAGAATCTTGACATTTACCCCCGGAGGTGCTGAACTCTTCTGAATCGTGCTGAGAAGTTCATCATTAGCTATTTCGTCACTCACAACCCATATCTCCTTTATTTTATATGCCCTAACCCAGCTAACAGTTACCTGACCATGAATAAACCTATCATCAACTCTCAGAATAATCACAGTGAATCACCAAAAAATGAGAAAAGAAGATTAGGCTTAAACTGAGACGTAACCTACAGCACCGATTATTCTTAGGGCGCCTAGGATGAACCCTATAGCAAATATTATTAGCAATACGTGAAGAATCTTAAATCCTTTACCATATAAATACTTCGCTAGCAACGTTAGGCCTAGACCTATTAATGCGCTGATAAAGATCGTCACTGAGAATATCATGAGAGCCGCGTCAATGCTTGCTAAAAGCTCAGCCCCAATAACGGGTCTTATTTGGAAAACTATTGGAATTATGGCTCCAATGCTAAAGACAGCAAGTGTTTCTGCGAATTCTCTTATTCCTCGCATTTTCTCTTCGGTGAGTACTCTGACTAACGATGTACCTCGTTTATATCCAAAGTCGAAGCTCTTAAATCTTATCGTGAATGTCACTATATCAAATAGTAGAATAAATACTAGTGGTCCCCATACGATACCCATTCTAACCAATGTTATCGCTAAGATCAGTAATACACCACCTGTAGCTAGCCATATGACACTATCTCCAAAACCCGCTAGTGGCCCCATCAATCCTATCTTGAGCTTTCTAACGAAGTCCAGATCTCCTTTTCTTGCACTTTCTATTACACCATCTAGGCTAACAATCATTGGAGCTAGAACAGGATTTGTATTAAAGAATTCTAGGTGAGCTTTAGCGGCCTTCTTTAACTCTTCTCCCTTATATATATGCTTAAGAATAGGTAGTATGCTATATAGATATCCAAGACCTTGCATTAGCTCATAATTCCAAGAGGCCTCAAAGAATAATACTGATCTAAGCTTGGAGCTTCTTAATACATCGGAAGGAATTTTAGCTTCTACTCCTTCACCACCTCCCTCAATCTTTAATGCCTCTTTATGTTTACACCAAATAACGATAAAACCGACAATGATTACTATAGCGAATATTAATGGAATATTGATTAGAGAGACAAGGATAAAAGCTATTATGAAATACCATTTGTACCTCTCAAGTCCTAAGTACATCAGTATTAGTCCTAAACCCATGGCTGGTAATAGCGCACCAGCAACCGATAATCCATCAAGAATCCATGAAGGTAATGATTTTAGGAATGCCCCTAAAGCTTCTCCTCCTAAAGCCGCTACTATGAATACAGCTATGGCTACAGCTGCTCCCCTGAAAAGTCCCATAATGGGCATTCCTAAAAGATGCCATCTATCTATCTTATCAACTGCTCCCTCCTCTATTAGCTTATCAACCCTATGAACAAGTCCAACATTCACGGTTCTTCCAATTATATCAAAGTACATCCCAAGAATTCCCGCAGGTAATGCAAGAACAACAGCGACTTCTGGTTTTATATTAGCTATTGATGCAAGAACAACAGCTGTAATTGCTACCATACCGAAGTCCGGTGGCACCGCTCC
>Ga0190311_1000468_pt1 | contig 12327 bp, 12 predicted proteins | sample 48700789_MG_FD_165037 | JGI IMG/M metagenome (GOLD analysis project Ga0190311, IMG submission 165037) | Hydrothermal vent sediment bacterial communities from Southern Trench, Guaymas Basin, Mexico - 4870-07-8-9_MG | ecosystem: Environmental > Aquatic > Marine > Hydrothermal vents > Sediment ...
ATGTAATACATATGTTTGACATATCGCCCATTGTAAGGAAATACAGATACCCTAATATGCCACCTATGTTGAGGAGAGTTCTATATGAGTCTTCTTTATCACATGTTTTCCAAGTTTATTATTGTTGTTGGTTATAGGTCATATAGGGTGATCAGCATTCGCTGCCCAATCTGCGGTATGCGCATTGAGAATGCTAGGAGGCATCTGAGGAAGTATCATGGACTATCGTTGCCAGACGAGAAGTTCGCGAAGATATTCTTGAGACTCCACAGGATATTTAGGAGAAGAGATGAATTCATACCTCTCATACCACTAAACGAGTGGGAATATGATGATTTCATTAAGGTTATGAATATTCTGAGTGAAACAAGAATGGCTATTAGGAAGAAGCTTATGTTTTTCGAACCATTCGCGAGGTATTTTGCTAGGCGGTTTTCAACCAGAATACTTGAGGACTTTCCGAGGATAGTTCGGGAGGAAAACAAGTCTCTTAGAGCTCTAGCATTTATGACACTGACAATGGTTCCATCCGAAAGAGCTGTACCCATAATTATCAGCTTGTGTGATAGGAGAAAATCATACTTTTTGGAGCACATTGTTGATCTTTTCCAGAAGTATAGGGATTCCATCACAATGCATGTTAAGAGAGCCATAGACTCAAACACTGTTCCCTCGCCATCATGCGTATTTAAAGCCGTGTTTATCGTTGCTCCCGAAAATCTATATGAGCTCCTTAGATACCTATTTGAACGCACACCAGAGGAGAGAAAAGAGAACATCATCTCAGAGTTCAAAGAACTTTTTGACTATATGGTGTCGTTCCCAAAAAGGTACCTATCACCAAAGCCGGTGAGAAAAGCTCTTATTTTCTTAGCTAAGGCAAAGTTTTTTGATGATCCTCTAGCAGATATCTCTGAGGGTGAGATAGAACACATGATTAAGACCTACTCCCTACTTATAACCCTTGATGATCTCTGGTCTCGTCTGTACCATGGCTGCCAAAGACAGAAACGATACAACATCTACGACCAGATGAAGGGTAAGGTCTCAGCGGAAACCTCGTTTGGATCCATAATACTTAGAGTTTGCAGGGCACTTGATGGATACCCAGAAGCAAGAGGAAAAATCGGTGAAATAAAGCTCGATGAGTATAGGAAGGCACTGGAAGATCTTAGGGGAGAATACACCAAGGGGCTATTCCTCACAATAATGGCTGACATAAACCTAAAGAACGGATACCCAAACAAAGCTCTTGCGCTAATAGAGGAATTAGAGGAGATCGCCACCAAGAATTACGATTATATGCGACATGCCTTTCTCATAAAGGCGTTAGCCCTAGAGTTTTTAGGGAGGTATAGTGAGGCACTGGAAACCCACAAAAAACTTGAGGACTTAGGAGTCCGCTGGGAGAAGGCTCTGCTGGATCGTGCCCGACTCTGCATACTTCTTCGGAAGTATGAGGAAGCAGAAATGCTTCTTTCTCAAGTAAGGACGGAGGTCTTATACAAAGCTGTTCTTGAAGTGGTAATTGGGGCTAGTAGGGGATCCTCTGAGAGAATCTGGGCTCTCCAAGATCGCATCTCCAAATTCACATTTCTATCAGATCCACGGAAAGCTCTAGACCTATTACTAGCTATGGAATATATGTGTTATTGCTTATACGATAAGGCCATAAAAATCGCTTGGGAAGACGATGAGTTGCGTAGGGCATTTCTAGACATAGTCATGCTAACATGTACGAGACATCAAAAGAGTCTAATGGAAGAAGCAAACAGAATTTATCCTGATGACCCTCTACTCAGCTACTACATGGGTGTTCTCGCCATAGAGGATAACCGATACGAAGATGCCCTACATTTCTTCGAACACGTAGAAAATGTGGATAGAAAAGTTCTGCTAGTCAACAAGATGTTAGCGGCAATAATGGCACGCAGAAACGATGTTGCTGAACAGGTATACTTCGAACTTAAGGAACTCCCACGTAGAGACGAAGTCTCGGAGTTGGCTATTATACACTATCTTATGTTCTCAAAGAATTTTCCTGCAGCCCACGACAGATTAAATAAGATAAGAGATATTCTGGACTACGAGATGTATCTAAGACTTCGGGAAGACATTTTGCGGAAGAGATTCACGATCGACAACTATGTGTACTATGTGGCTTCTAGAGAAATAGAAGAAACTATATGCCCGCTACTCTCAGTCCCGATAGGATGATAAATCAGTGGACCGGGTTATCTTCATCGGTTTGTCCTCTGCCCATGACTCCTTCATCATTACCCTATCTAGTATATATAGAAAGAAATTAGATATAATAGAGTACATGCAATAACATAAACATACTTTGTTTCATTTCTAAATTGGTGCGCGTAATGCCATTTACACCGTTTCATCTCGGCCCAGGATTATTTGTTGCTATGCTTCTTTTCCCATTGATAGATGTTGTTGTCATTCTTATAGCCTCCGTGATCGTTGATATAGAACCTGCATATTATCTGTTTACCCACGGCTATGTTTACCATGGTTTCCTCCATTCATTTGTAGGCTGTAGTATTGTTGCTGTTATGTTGAGTCTCATCGCTTATCCCCTAAGAAGAGTTTACCTTAAAATATTAGAGACATTCGGACTACGACAGAAAACCAGCTTCAGAAAAATTTTGATCTCATCCCTAGTTGGAACGAATCTCCACGTGCTCCTAGATGGATTCTTATACCCTGAAATGAACCCATTCTACCCGATCAGCGGGAACCCACTGCTCAACATGCTTAGTGAGGCTACCGTTTACCTGATATGCATAATTACGTTTATTCTTGGAGCCACAATATATGTTGCTCGTCTCATAAAATCGGAATCGAAAGAATAAAAATAGAATACTATCTCGGGGATCTTAGCCCACCATAATCTACTCGACGCTGTAGCTCCTCCTGAGCAAGTAAATACCTACGAGGCCCTCAAAAATTCCTGATGTTACAAGGATAGCTAACATGAAGACTTTGTAGAGTTCTAGCTCTTGTGAGGTACCAGCAACAATGGTTACGGCTCCATGTATAATCCCATAGAACAACACCATGTTGAGTATTCCGAAAATAAAGAGCACCGTCGCTAATATGTCGTCCACTACCGCTGAAAGTTCCTGTAGTCGTTGTGGGGGTACATAAACAAGATCTCTCCTTCGGACTTTGAGCCATGTGATTATTGCTTGGACGGGGAACAATACGATTATTCCAACTATGAATATTACCGTTGCTTGAGCGAGCAAATATGCCTCAATAACCCCGATGATTATTTTCAGTGATTCGACAATAGTTTCTAATCTAAATTGATGTAGTAGCAAGAGGAATACTGACACAGCGAAAAGAAAGCCACTGAGAGTATACTTCCTCCTCTCAACGGACAATATGTTTAGCAAATATGCCATTGTGACAGCAAGCAACATACCAAACCAAAGCACAATCGCCCCAGGTTCTAGAAGGAAAGCTAGGAGCACCGTAAGTATGCTAGCAATTATCGAAAGCCATGGAAATAAAGGCGCCTTGAACGGTCTTGAAATGCTACTTCTCTTTCTGCGGAGCGCCAAAGTGCTAAGATTCACGATTGATAGGGCTATTAGTATGCTGAAGTCTGCTAGATGTGTTATATACTCGACCATTCCTGACAGTATGAATAGTTCGGTGACAAATGCCGCAAATATCAAAGAGTAGACTGGCGTACCGTAGCGCGGATGAAGTTTAGCAAACTCGTCGGGGAAGTAATTATCCTTTGCCATTGAGTATAGTACGTAGGCGCCGGAGGATATTGATACGTTGAGCGATGTGAGAGTCGCCGTGATTCCCGCCATGGTTATTATGACGTAACCATAGAAACCAAGAACATTAGTAGCGACCAGTGTAAGCGGTGTTGGTGACTGTGAAAGAATATTCCAAGGGACATAGACTGTGGATATATATGCTAGAAGCGAATACAGTGCTATGCATGTAAATAGAGATATGACTATGCCCAGTGGTATTATCTTTCCCGGCTTCTTAACAGCGCCAGCGAGCACACCTATAGGCTCAAAACCAAAGTATGCAATTGAGAGAAAAGCTGCTGCCTTCATGATCCCGCCTATGTTTCTGAGGGGATTTGAAGTTGGATGTATTGGTGCCCCACCCATAAATCCGCATATTATCAGCAGAAGGAACGATGATACGAGAATAAGTGTGGTTGCGAGCTGAACCCTCATACTTTCCTCAACTCCTCTGATGTTTATTGCTAGAAATATTAGTACTATCATTGTTGACACTACAAGCGGGTTTACTGGGACAAGCAAATTGAGCAGCAATCCGAAACCTATAGCGCATATGGCACCATAGGTTATATATCCTATGAAGAGGGAGACACCAGCAAAGTATGATGGAAAACCTCCAAACGCCTCTCTTACATAGTAGTATCCGCCTCCCATCTCTGGGAATGTTGTGGCTAATTCTGCATAGTTAAGTGCCACCATCAGTGAGAGAAAACCCGCAACTATTAGGGAAATGTAGATGTATTCATGTGCAAATTTCGCTGCGAAGCCTAGAATAACAAACATTGATGGACCTATAGTACCACCGATGCCTATCGCAGTAGCTCCTAATAGCCCTATCTTCCTTTTTTCCACCACTAGCACCTATACTACTTGGTGCAGAACTCCCGAAAACAGCATGGTTATGCTGGCTATTAGAAGTATGTACCCAAAGAAGAGCTGTACGGAGATCGTATGCGGTATCACTAGGATTTTTGTGATGAGGAGTATGCTTAATGTTAGCAAAATACCACCAAAGAAGAGCAAGAACCCACCGATGATTGAGGATATTTTTCTTGCCAATGTTAGAACTCGGAGAGATTCAAGTAGGGAGCGCTCCTTCTTCACGGAGTCCTCAATTATCCCTATATATCTGTCCAGCTTCTCTAGCATCTCCTCTGCCTTCATTATTGTTTCATTTAACTCGGATACTTCCTCTGCCTCTTCCTTCGCTTTAGCTATTTTCTCCTCAAGCTCAGCTCGAATATTCGACGCTTCATCTCTGGCTTCTAGCTGATCCTTGATCTTAGACTCCATCTTTTTTAGAGACCGCTTATTCACCGCTTTTTCCTCTTCAGACACCTAGGGCACCTAATCTTTAGATTCTGAGGAAGAAAACACAGTACTAGCGCGATTAAGCAAATTCACATCCAAAAAATAGCTTATCACAAATTTTAACTTCAATTCATTTCTTATAAGCAAAGCTATATACGGCTAAAACAACACTAGAGAGTATCACTAGAATACATAGAAAAAAAACGAATTATGCGTCATTATAATTTTGGTGATATGAGAAATAGCTGATAAAAAGCGAATCATTGACACAATTTTTCTGCGATCTATTGCTGTTTTGTCAAACATAAACTGTGGTGTCAAAGTAATTTTGATATGCTTAAACGCATAATGTCATGTCAGATAAATGGCTTTAGAACTATTGCTGAGAGTATTGGGAACACCATATTGTCGTTCAACTCAATGATATTTAGTGCATCAAAAATCGCGATGGACACCCCTACTACTAGTGCCCCTAGGACGCTTCGGGTTGCTAATATTACTATCAGGGAAGCTGTTATGAGCCCTGCTACCGTTCCCTCCAATGTCCTATTCCTCGTTATTCTTATTCTCCCATAGTACCTACCTACTAAGGCTGCTGAGGCGTCAGCTATGAGACCAACGAACACAGAGGTTATGAGTATAATCTGCGGAAATAGTATCGCTACTATTATGGTTGCCGCTAGTGTGTATACATAGCTTGCTATATGCCTCTCTTCATTCTTGCGCAAGAGTCTTGGCGGTATTAGGGCTGAGCGTCCTAGTATTCTTATGAGTTCGATTACTGTGAATATAGCAACGGCGTTTATGCCAAGTATTATGACCAACACATTAATCACATTCTCTGAGCTTACTACAGGCGCTATTTGGGGGTCTATCCGTACTAATGCGTCTCTAAGCATCGCCACAAGATCTCCGGCCCAGAGCAGAGGAATAAGGATTATGAATGCAAGAAGATGCGTAAGTTTTCGTTCTACCTCATTTCCGCCGTACTCCATGCCAACTTTTTTTCCTTCCTCATAGAGGATTCCCAGTGCAACTATGCCGGCTATCGTTGAGACGATACCACTTATCAAAACGCAAAGCTCAATGTATCCAAGTAGAATCAGAATAAGTGAAGATGCCAGAAGTAATAGGTAGCTAAGATATATCTTTAGAGCCGAACCGAATACCTTTGGTGTGAACACCAAATACATAAGGATGAAGAATGTTATTGCTAATACCCCAGGACTATAGCCAAACAGTACTGGTAATGCCAACAAGGACATTGCCGGTAGAACCGCATGTTTGAAGAAGCTTAGCTTCACATTCATCATTAGGATTATAGCTATAATGGCAAGCAGCGTATATGTGACCATGGACAGAGCGATATATACTATGGATTCCGGTACATAGAGTAGCACTAATAGGCCTATTAAGATAAGACTCATGGAGAGCAATATCTCTGATACGCCTTCTAGACGCTTCTGAAGGGATACCACGATCAATCCAAGCGCTGAGTATAGACAACAATAAAATACACTAATCGAAAACAAACGGCGCCCCTCAATGCCTTCATCCCACAAAACAGCTAAAGTATCCACAAATAGTCAACAAACTTTAAACTAGACTAAGAACATAGAATATCCTATTTAATTCTGAAGTTTAAACCCGAGTTTAGTTTATAGCGAAACAAAACTGCCTGGCTAAAAAAGAAGAGAGATTATTGTCACTTCATAGTGGCCTCTAATTCTTCTACCCCAGAGATCTGCCTTATAATCATTCTAAGTAACATTGCAAGGATAAATATTGCTGCTATTGAAAAGAGATATTCCCACCCTCCAAAGGTGAGGCCAAACGCTGCTTCTATCCATGCGAATAAGAGTGATAATATCTCAGCAATTAGCAGGCCTGCACTGAGAAACTCTATTAGTTCTAGCCTTTCTTTTTCTGCCCATTCGATTTCCATTATCTTTGTCTGCTTTTCTATGCTTCTCCACATAGCACGTCTTATCTCCCTCATTTCCTTCTCCATGAATGTACCGATCAGAGTGGTTAGACCATCGATGTCCATTCTGAAAGCCTCTAAGATACTCTTTGTTGCCTCTATTTTGCTTTTAATCACTTCTAGGGTTTCATCAATATTCACAGTAGCCAGAACGGCACTCACTATAGTTTGAGCCTGCCTATTTTCATTAGCTATTCTAGTTTGTTCTTTCATCAGACTAATCTGTTTGTTTAGATATCCCAGGGCAAATCTAGCTAAGTGATCCACATCCCAAAGTATAACCGTATCTGCGAGCGTAGAGCTCAATCTCATCCTGTACTCCCCTATTGGACGTTCACCTTGTTCTGAGGATATTTCATATCTAATGCGATTTAGGGAATCCCATATCATCCACACTCTCGAGAATAAATGGAGGTAAAATGTTTCAAGTGCTAATAGAGACATTATGATTTTCATTATCTCTTTGTATTCCTCTAGATTCTCTTCAATCGTTAGGATTAAGAATCCGTCCCTACCCCTTATTATTATGTCGTTGTTTGGCAGTTGCACCCAATTCATAATATATCCAAGTATCTGTTGGAGCTCTTCCCGGAGATCAGAATATGATTCTAGTAGCTCGTCGAGACCCACAGAATTTATGTGATCCCTAAGATCTTTGTTCTTGTATATGACTTTCGTCGTCATTACGCACAGCACTTTTTTTCGCTCATATAGCTCCTCGTGGCTTTTCGGGAAGATAACCGACAGTATCCTTTTTTGGTAGCTATTGAGCATCGAGTTTATTAGTGTTGATGAGTCCTCTAGTAGATCCGCAACTATCCTAGCAAGCTTATCCAAACTCGCAAACTCTGCGGATATATCCTCCCCTTCAGCGCCTCCACCACCACATCTAGTTAGCCTACATGCGTAGAATGTAAAGCCACTTTCTTCCACACTCACACCAATTTCCTCTCTCTGTACAACTTTACTCTCTTCTGGATAGAAAATTCGCGATGCAAAGCTCACCTTCTTTCCTTCCTCAAATCTATGGATTTTTACCCAAGCATAGTCTGGTGAGATACGAAACAGCGAGGTCTCTGGATGCGTATCAACTTCTGGCGTAATAAATATCTCGTCCTTCCTGTAAGCTGAAAGAGCTTCACAGAAATGTGCAAATTGGTTAGGCCCAAAAGGTATCCACTCACATATGATTATGGTGGGCTTATACAGAAAAGTAAACTCTTCTAAAACATCTTTTATTGTTGACATCACAGCCACCTACACAAATACGGGTTCTGTCTCATAGCTAATATCCTCCGTGGATAGACAGCCTATCGGTATCTTCCTGTTACAACAGACATAGTAGGCATCATCGTCTTCAACAATTATTGACATCACTCCGCCACATTCGCATTTTAGAGAGTTACGCACAATGTCTAGGTGATCTTTATGCTCATCGAGCAGCTTTAGTCCCTTCTCAGTTATGCTATATCCTATAACATAGAGGTGTCCTTCAGTCGAAAATTTTATTCTCTGGACAAATCCTTTATTGACAAGAAATTCGAGATCGGATACAGCCTCCTGTGATATGTTCATGAAAACATAGGCTCCCTTCCAGAGAACAAGCCGAGACGAATAATCATAATCCAGTATTCCCTTGATTATGAGATCGTAGATTATGCTTAAAAGTGCGTAGTCCTTTATGTAGTGGTCATAATCATCCTCAACTCCTGCGGGCTTTGTATAGAGAGAAAGGATAGCAAGCAACCTTATCTTATTAGCATCCAGTTCTTCACCCACGGCAGACCCCAGAGAGAATTGAAGATAAAGATTGTGTATGTATAATTATAAGTCCGTGATTTTATTTTTAATACTTACATTTCGCATTTTTCCTCGAAGAGAGTTATCCCTCTAAAAATATTACCTCGGAGAGCCCCTTGAAGTGCTTATCCCCCGTGACTATTTTCGCTCCGATTTTTATCGCTAGTGCGTAGACATAGTAATCAATCATACTTGGTTTACTTCTTAGTCTCTGCTTCCTAGTATTCTCGTTTAGTGTTCTCTGCGCTTCACCAATAAGTAGCAGCACGTCGCTCTCTACCGGCACAACTAGTGATTGCCTCATTATGGCATTTATCCGTTCTTCGACATCCTCTCTGCTAAATCCTTCCCTAAAGTACTTGTTAGCTATCTCCAACAGAACTACAGTAGGTGTGTAAATGAGTTCTGCCCTCTCAATAAGCTCCAACACTTTTTCTCCAAGTTTAGAACCCAAAAAATATTCTATCCACGCGTATGAATCAAACACGAGAATCAAGCCTATCCTCCTCGGTAAACCTAGAAATCTTACCTCGGTCAATACCAAAAAACTGTTTTGCAATCCTCTTCCTTCTCTCCTTTATCAACATTAATATAACCTCTTCGATGGACTTTGCCCTCATCATCTTTTTTTCTTCCTCCAAAATTCTAGCAAGTTCCTTAGAAACTCTTATTGTTGTGCTCACGTCAACCACCTATGTATATGATATAAAATATACAGCATACAATATATAAAAATAGGATAATTCGGATATTTTGGCAATTTAACTTGGATTGTCTCAAACATCGCTATCTGGGAAGTACCCCTATTCGTAGGTGGTTGTAGTGCTACCAGTAGTTGTTATACGAAACAGTAAGCTAAGAGACGAAGTTTTTAAAATTGTAATGAAGATTGCGGATGAATCTGGAAGCAAAGTGATTAGAGTTGTTCGGTTGGATGATGAGTGTCTCGTCATTGTAGGTGATAGGGCATGTATACCCCATGAGAAACTCCAGGAGACTATACTTTCGAACCCCGCAATATACATAGCCGAAGAGGGCTTCGCGGGAGCGATCATAGTTGATGAGCCTAGCGATCTCCAAGGACTTGAAAATGAGCTCCTATTTAGACTTGAAGTAGCAAAGATTTATTCTAAACTTCCAAAACTCAATTGTAGGAAGTGTGGCTATGCGAGTTGCCTAGAATTCGCAATACAAGTTGCCGGGGGTGAGAAAAAAATCCATGATTGCCCAATCTTATCCATGGAGAAAAAAGTTATTCTTAAGGTCCGAGGAAAAACAGTTTTCCTTACACCTTGGGTTGAGAAGCTCCTTAGAAGCATAATATTCGCATTTCTAGAAAACCTCAAGGGTGTCGATATAGGGGGCACTGAAAAAATCATTCTGGAGGTTAGAGAATGAAAATATTCAGCTTTGTTGGCTACAGCAAATCTGGGAAGACAACGGTCATCGAATATCTCACAGAGGCGCTTACAAGAAGAGGGTACAGCGTCGTCGTGATCAAACACATACATAGACAAGTATTTGAGGTAGACCACAAAGGAAAAGATACATGGAGAGCGTTTAAAGCCGGCGCCAGTCTTGTCGTTGGAGTATCAGAAAAGAGATTTTTCCTATTCTCTAAGATTCCTAATACTGCCCCACTCGAGAAAATATTGAAGCTGATAGACCTAATACATGGCGAAGCTGATTTCATATTCATTGAGGGACAGATAAGATCTATAGGGAACATAGAAATACCGGTAGTACTTCTAATAAAGGAAGACAAAGAAATAGAAGACTTCGAAATCCTTAGGGACAGAGTAGTGGCCATTGTCTATCGAGATGGACCCATCAACAAAAATAAAATCAAAGAAATCTTCGGGGAGAAACCTATCATAAGAATAGATCAAAAAGAAAAATTGCTTGAAGCGATACTCAACACGGATTAAGATACCAATTCGTAGTCTCTATGGTGCTATGGGACAAAGTCAAGGTTATATATAGCCCACTCGAGAATTTCCAATAATCTCTGTTTCCAGTCTGGAGACTCATACACCCTATACAGCTTTTCAGCAGGTGTTTGTCCCTCCTTGATAAATTCCACTAGCTTATCCACTGTTCTTTTTACAGCTGTACTTGTCTCACCAATGAGTTCTATGTAGGGCTTCAGATCCTCTATTAATTGCAGTAATGCATCCCTTATTGGCGTAGGTTCTTGAAAGAATTTCGGCCACGGCTCACCATTAACCCTAGGTAGAAGGGCTGATGATATTGGAATCGTGGTCGCTTTGAATCCATGTTTAATGACCCTTGACCTTAAAAACCAGAGTGTCCTAAACACAGAACGCTCAACTTTTTTGAAGGCATCTCTGTGATCTGTTATAAAGCGACCCATAGCGGCGATAAGTATCCAGAGCCCTCTGATAAGTAGTAGTGATGGCACCGTATCGAATGCTCTTATCTCAACAGTGGACTTTCTACTCAGCAAGAAATATGCCTCCTCCTTTGTTAGAGGCGCTATATCTAGCAAGCGTGGTTCCCGTGGGTATGAATGATGGGATCCAAGTTCAGCTGACATAAGCTCTATTTCGCTCAGAATATAGTCATAATCGAAATTCTCCTCAGTCAGATATACTGGTGGAAACAGAGCTGTCGCCAATTTGAACCTACATCCTAAAAAGCTACGTTTTTTTCCTGCTACAAATCCACTTGACAGAGTTATCGGCAACATCAACAGATATATCATCGCGAAACCATTATAGTAGGGTATACGCTCGACTTGTCTTAAGAACCCACCACCCCATGAGTAGTGGAAGTGAATAGCGCATGTCTCCCCTGGTCTTATCTCCCGGTTTTTTGGAATAAATGGAGGAGCACTTATTAGACAAGGATATATCTCCGCCTCGCTCCCGATTTCCCATAACTTCTTTAGAGTATTCTGCAACTCCATCGTTACATGATCAAACTCATCTTCCCAAAAAGGCTTAAAGTTTATCTCTAGCATTGATGGATAGAGCTCCTTGACAACTCTCGTCAGACCTATTTGGAAACCTCGGACACCTATCGTCTCCTTAGGCATCCTTTTTATGAACCAACTTGCAGCATCCGCTGGTTCTAGATTTTTATTCATTAAAAGCACTTCGATTTCTATTCCTATGAGACCTTTCTGCTCTATCTTCCTCACCACATACGATCTACATGCCTAAAATCGGACATCCTCCGGGCCCTCTTAATTATGCCCGGGGGAGTTCTAGCTGTGATAAATTTTCCACCAAAGATACTCGCAGCTTTTCTTAGATTCTCAAAGTTCTCGTTTCCTAGGCCAACCCAGATAGTCCTCCAAACACCGCCAGAAACTTCGCTCATTCTTTTCGCGAAACCCTTCATTTTCGATTCATTTAGCTTGCTGTCTTTAGCTTGTATTATAAGTATTGTGTTGAGAGCACTTCTCCCAAGATCTCTCTC
>Ga0190311_1000469_pt1 | contig 12325 bp, 11 predicted proteins | sample 48700789_MG_FD_165037 | JGI IMG/M metagenome (GOLD analysis project Ga0190311, IMG submission 165037) | Hydrothermal vent sediment bacterial communities from Southern Trench, Guaymas Basin, Mexico - 4870-07-8-9_MG | ecosystem: Environmental > Aquatic > Marine > Hydrothermal vents > Sediment ...
CAACTAATAGCTATTATGATTATACTGTTTGAATATCAGCTATGCCTACTTGGCATATCAGCTATATGCCTCTGATGCAGTTTTTGGCATATGTCTGGAGTCCCCGTGGTCCGGGGTTCAAATCCCCGCGGCTCCACCACCATAAAAATCGAAAGTTAGTTTTAATACACTTCCAACTGATCATGGCCAATTCTGCATTTTTTGGGCTGGTGTATTAAATATTAATGCTGCTTACCATATTGGCTTAACATAAGCAAGAGAATATTACTAATCATTAATCTCTGGCTAATATCTGCCGGAAGCAGATTATCGACAGGGCGTTTTTAGGTGTTTATTATGTTTTAATTTTGCTTGGTTCTTAGAGTATTTTATTGAGAACTTGGTTAGTTTATCAAGTCTGGCTACGCTAATACATGTTGCGAAGTTGAGGTTATGGCCAAGGCTATTCGTGCTCGCTACGGAAACGGGGTTTTGAAGCCCCTTGAAAAATTAGATCTTAAGGAGGGTAAGGAAGTTCGAATGGTTGTACTTCCTAAGGAATTCTATGAACTTATTGAAGGGATAGAAGTCGAGGCTAAAGAAAATGTGGACGAAGTTCTTAGGAAGTGTAGAGAGCGTTGGGTAAGATAATACATAACGCAGGCATAATTGCAAAAGCCGTTTTGAAACATGGTAAACAGCTGCCTAGAAACGTTTGCAAGCGTGAAATCGAAGCTCATGAAAAATCAAGACTATTGATACGGTGTTATTTCATATAGGAGTCTTAGCATCTTATAATATGGGAGAATAAATAACGAGATTTGGATAGTAGGTAGTGTTCTAGCTATGGTGATATAGTGGTTTGGAATGCTTTGAAGAATCTATGGTATGAGTCTATGGGAAAACAATTTGTACCTACTGAAGAAGATATTGCTAATGCAAAACAGCTGGCTGGGAGATTAAGAGGAGAAACATACGCGGAAACACTTAATAACATTTTAGAATGGCAAGAAAGAAACATAGCCTATTGGAAAGAAAGAGGTTATCTAGACTCTTTACTTCGCCAATTTATAATGCCGGGTTTACTCCTTACCTTTATCTGGATTTCACTCCCTATGGCGCTATTCATCTATTTATTATTAGTATTTATTGCCATACCTTCGCCTATATCCTTAATACTTTCTATAATTGCCATACTTCTACTCTCATTTTGGTTATTTATGAAAACAAGTATACCTGTAAAACTCGCTTATTTGATCCTGATGTCGTATCCTCTTTATGAAATTATAAAGGCTTCAATGCTAGCACATCAGCAGCCAAAGGACATAGCTATGTTGGTTACATTATTAAATATAAGTATTATTAACTGGGCTATCTTCGGGATTTCATTATTCACTATTTGCTACCTTTTTACAATTTACAGGTCTTTTGCTCGATATGAAGCAGGCCTTAAAAGTAAACTTGGAAAAATATGGGAGTTGATAATATTAACGTTCAAGCCCTCTCTTCCGGTATCGAAGATGTTAGAGTATAGGTTAGGAATATGTAGAGACTATGCGAAGCTTACTGCAGCTCCCTTAGCAAATCTTTACCCTAGCAATAAAATTTACTTCTTTACTTTTACTGGCCATGTAGCTGCTGGAATTGAATTAGGCAATAAAGTGTACGTTCTTGATCAAAACTCCCTATATTGGAGAAGGAAGCTTGGCTTATCAATTGGGATAGAAAGGATGCAAAAGTATTTGAGCTAATAAGAAAAGATGGTAAAATATCGATAAAGCTAATGGGCAAAATATCGAAGAAGCAAAGTTCGAAATCTATTAAAGATTTTAAAAGAATGCTCAAGGAGTTGATCAAAGATGTCGATAAGGCTATTAAGGAGGGAGAAAACACCATTACTTTCACCTTAAAAAATGCAGCATTACTACTTGATATTAACGATAATATAATAAGAGACTCCCTATTAAGGAAAGTAGAGCTAACTCTTCAAAGAGAATTTATTAGTAAGATTTCAAAAATAAAGAGTGTAGGTATCGTAAAAAGGAATAATGACTTGCTTTTCAGAATTAATCTAGCTAATTAATGTGTTCTAGTTACTTTCGGAGAATAATTCTTTAGCAGATATTTCTCTAACGACGCAGTATTAAACCATATTCTTCCAAGCTTCTCGTTTAATACTAGCTAAACACAATCCCAGAAAATATTAATCAAGGTAATTCATTCCTCCAAATATTACAAGCTGAAGAAGATATTAGTTCAGAGTATATTGGAACTAAGGCATATACTTTTAACTTTATACAGCATATTTTACAGTGGGTGCTGTAGAATTTATGCCTATGAACAGTAGTGAAAAAGGCTCGATTAAATGGGTACCTGGGAACAGTAAAATCATCATAAGAAAAGCTTCTGGTGAAGTTCATGAATGAATTACTCAATCTTGTTAATGAACTTAGAAAGCGAATTATAAAGTACAAAGATCTCCTGAGCGCTAATGAAGCACTAACACGCTATGTTCTCATAGACCCTCTGCTTAGAGCACTTGAATGGGATACAGAAAATCCCGATATAGTAAGACCTGAGGAAAGACAAGAAGGTGGTAGACCGGACTACATACTATACTGTAATGGTAAGAAGCTCATAGCTCTAGAAGCTAAAAGCTTAGATACAAGACTTGATGAAAAGAGAGCTCTTTATTTAAGCTTTAACTATAGTTGGAGAAATAAGATACCATACTTCATAATCACAGACGGTAATGTCTGGAAAGTTTATGATGTAAGAAAAATGGGAGGCAACCTAATACTTGAGATAAATCTGCTTGAAGATTCTATTGAAGATTCCGTTAGAAAGCTCCTTTCTCTGTGGAGACCCTTAGTTAAATATGAAATAAGAGAGGTTAAAGCTGTTATAGAAAGTGAGAGAGAAACACGCAAGAGACAAACTAAACCTGTGTTTAAACCTGTATTGGATCTAGGTAAAGTAAGAGAGTTTTACAACTCGTTAACTGATAAAGGTAAAGAATTTCTCAAGATAGTATTTGAAGCGTGGAAACAAGGACGCATACTTAGAAAAGAAGATATAATTAGTGAATTGAGAAGAAGAGGTATAGATGTTGATGAAAGGGGATTCACAGGTATTAAGAGTGGTATTACAAGGTTAAGTGAAAAAATGAACCTACCACCGCCTATACCTACAGAGAAGGAATTAGGAGAAGAATATTGGAGAAGTGAAACAAAGAGGTACATACTAAAAGATGAATGGGGAAAAGCGTTAGAAGGCATAATAAAGTAAGGTGATATAAGATGATTAAATACCCATACTGTGGCTATAAAGTTGGTATTAGCAGTAAATTCCAGTTTTATGTAGTTAGAATGATTAAACGCTTTAGACGCCATAAGGTCTTCAATTACTATTCTGGTGCCGATCTGTGAGATAAGAAACCCACGTGTATACTACTAAGATAGAGTCTTGATTTGTGAAGTGATCGTGCATGAAATCTATTCCGGAATTCATGGATGAATTTAAGAAATATCTTAGAGACATAAAAGCTCTTCATAGAAAGAGCAAAATTGAACATAGAAGACTCGAAAGTGCTAAAATGAAGACTTTCTTCTCATTCGTCGAGAAGATCACAGGGTTAAAACCTGAAGAGTATAGTTATGATGCCTTTATTGTCAAGGGCTCAAGACCGGATGCTGTAACAGGGAATGTTATAGTTGAATTTGAAGATGATTTGAATTCAGTTAGTGAAGTCAGAGAAGCCGAAACTCAGCTAAAGAAGTATGTAAAGGAGCTATATTCTAGGGATCCTAGAAAGTACTGGACCATAGCTAGTGATGGTATAAAGTTCATACTATACAAGCCTTCAACTAGGAATGGAGAGGTAATCCTTGAGCGTGTAGATGAGATAAGTATACTGAAAGATGATCCACGGAGATTTTATTGGTTTATATACGAGTACTTCTTCGAAGAAAGATTTCGCATAGAGTTAAGACCAGAGGATTTTGTTCTAAGATTTGGATATGGATCAAGAATATTCAGAGAGTCAATGAGCTTTCTAAGATCTCTATGGAGTAGAATATTTAATACTGCGTTTGCCAACACGATCTTCAGCGAATGGTCTAAATACTATACCTACGTTACTGGTAAAGAGTATAAGGACATTGAGTTATTCTTGCGACACACGTACCTAGCGATACTAGCAAAGATCCTAGCATACATATATCTTGAGGAGGGTGTTGGGGCTAAACTAGGAGATATAGAGGTACTGGAGAAGGTCTTAACAGGCGAATACTTTAGGAACTTAGGATTAGAGATCTTCGAGAGGGACTACTTCAGCTGGGTTGTTGCTGACGAAATAAAGAACGATTTTTTATGGGGTATACATGATGTTCTCCTTAAAGAACTTTTAAGCTTTGATTACAGTAAACTGGATACTGATGTATTCAAGGAGATCTATCAGAACATAATTGAACACGATGAGCGTGCAGCTCTCGGAGAATATTATACACCCGATTTCGTGGCCGAGCTAATGCTTAGAGAACTCCTGACAAAGAACCCTAAGGCGAAAGTTCTAGACCCTGCGTGCGGTTCGGGCACATTTCTATTCATAGCTATAAAGCTCAAGAAAGAACTTCTAAAGGACAAGCTCTCTAGACATAAACTTCTTGATCACATTCTCAATTCAGTTGTAGGTATAGATATAAATCCCGTAGCTATTGTGATTGCGAGAGCAAATTACTTGATAGCTATAAAAGATTTGTTACCTACTAGGGGTATCCTTAGAATACCGGTATACCTGGCAAACGCTATAACGATCCCAGAACATGAAAAGGATACCCTCCTTATCGGTGAGTTAGGACGAGGTATTGAAGTTCTAAGAATCGAGGGAGCATCTGAAAATGAGTACTTCTTCTTACCTGGATACGATTTGACCAGAAAGCTTGGTGTAGAGAAGCTTGACGCATTCATAGGTTTGACAGAGGATGTAACTAAGTTACTTGCTGAAGTAAAAAGTGAGGATGAATTAGTTGAAGCAATAGTCGATAAGTATGTAAGCAAACTAAGGAAGGATCTTACATACGAAGAAAAGATAGCTCTTGCTTACATACTCTTGCACAATGCTAAAATACTATATAAATATGTCTCTGAGAAACGCAATACCTTCTGGTTATTCATACTAAGGAATCAATACAAAGTATTCCTATTACGAAAACAGTTCGATATAGTTGTAGGCAACCCACCATGGGTTAGCAGAACCGATGTAGAAAGTGAAAAGTTTAGAGAATGGTATGACAAAGTACTGAAATTCTATCAGGTGTCCTTAAGATCAGAATTCCTTGGAGCACCGGCAGACACCGTGATTCCGTTTGTTACGCATAGCGTAAACTATTATTTGAAACCGGACGGGTACCTATATTTTGTTGTACCTGCAACCGTGTTGCGAGGTCGCCAATACGAGGTATTACGTCAAGAGGAACGTATACCAAAGATACATAAGGTCGTCAACCTAGAGAAGATAAAGATTCATGACTTGTCTAAGAATCGTGTAGATACAATATTCAATGTCCCTTGTATACTACTGCTCATCAGGAAAGAAATGGAGAAGAGTACTAAGGAAATAAGTGGTATTGTGTTTAAAGGTCTCATAGTTTATAAGTCAAAGAATGTACCCTTTTCAGTCTTCAACGAAGCCATAAGGAAAGGTTCCGTTAAAGTAGTTGAAGGAATTTATACTAGAGGTCCTCGCGGCATCTTTGTATTCATGCCACGTAAAGAAGGTAAGGCGCTAGAAAGTCAAGAGTTAATCAATAAGCTCATAGCTTTATCCAAACTCAAGAAGAGCCGCTATTTGAGTAGAATTATTGCTGGAATAAGTGCTTACCCAAGAAACTTCATCTTGGCTCAAATACCTAAACCAAAATACGGCCTAGACTTAGAACACGTATACGTAAAGACACACCCGCGTGCTTTCACACATAAAGGTGAAGGTGAAGAAAAAGAAAAGTGGACTCAAGTGCTGGAGGGCAAGGTTTCGTCTAAATACCTTTATGTCTTAGTAACAGGAGATAATGTATTTCCATTCGGTATTTGGGGTTTAAACGTAGCTGTGCTTCCAGCAGTTGTTGATTATAGTAATAATAGGTTCCTTATATTAGACGCAGAAAGGATGATAATAGAATTAAGAGAGTGGTACTTAAAAGGTATAAGAGAGTACTATAAAAAAGAAAAGAACAAAGCGCCAGAGGAACGAGATATATTAGATTTCGTTAGTTGGTTACTAAAAGAGAGAATCAATTATCAGAATAAATTCAGTAAACAAAAACCAAAAGCCTACACCTTAGTATACAACACAAGTGGTAGTGCCCTTAACATGGGCGCTGTTATCATAGATAGATTACATCTTCTCGAAAAGGCTAACAAGTTCGTACTGAAAGCATTGGGAATAAATAACGCTGCTCAAATAATTAGTGGCATAGTCATTGATTACACTAATTACATGATAGATTTTAATAATAGAGATGAAGCTCATTACCTCTGCGCAATGCTCCAATCCGCTCTAATTAGACAAGCAACGTATAAATTACAACCTAGAGGCAAGAAAGGTCCCAGACATATAACTAATATACCATTTCAATTACCAATACCTGATTTCGTAACGGATGAAAGAGCCATTACTATGAGCAAGCAAGGAATATCTGATAGCGATATTGAATATCTTAGAGATCTTCAGTTAAAACTGGCTTACCTTAGCATGGAACTTCATAATAAAGTGCAGAAATTACTTGTAAAATACGTTTATGAAAAATATGACATACCTTTTGTGAATATTACTTACAAAGTTCTAGCGCCACAAAGCGTTGCTGCTATAAGGAGGAGAATAAGATATGATATTGCGGAGTATCAGGAGAAGATAGATGAGCTAGCTACTGAAGTAATTAACTTTGCTCTTCAGATTAATATTAAGGCGAAAACCCTACTGGATTATTTTAAACCTAAGTAGCTTAAGGAAGAAAGTAATATTAGATTAGAAACTTTTCTCCCAGGTTTTTCGCCTGCTCCAGCTCTAGTTTCTTCGTTCCTTGTCACGTATCCTACATAATAAGGTTGTCTTGGATAGAGCATAGGCATGTCGAGAATGCCAAGATGAATCACTCTAGATTCCTTAAAGAGGGGAATTTGTACAAGCATGTTGACGAAGTAATTACTGGTAACCTTCTCTCAATGTAAAATTATTGATCTCAATTCGTATGCTCCTAGGGACAATATTGATTCCTACACTTGATCACTATACAAAACTTCCTAAAATTAAAGCTATAGCTATAATGTATGTTACCGGCCCAAAGATAGGGAAACCAACATGTCCCAGATAAGCTCTGAGCAAGAGTTAGCGGTACTTGAATACTATTAAGTATGTGCCACGTAAGCTGTTCTGTTGTCGAAATAGCGATGAATATAGCCATGAAATGTATGCGAGCGCTCAGAGGAAGTTCTTCCACGGATTTCTCATAAAACTAAAGCTTTATTTTAATAGTGTCGGAGAAACATATTGGAGCAAATAAATTACGGGAGGGCATGGATGGGTGGCTATGTAACGAACTTTGTCAAGGTGCTTCCTGATAAAGGCACTATTGAAGCCTATAGGATAATAGGTGAAGTAAATTTAGGGGTATTAGCTGGGGTAATCAATAGGTACACAGAAGATCTGGTAGCTTCGTTTCTCTCTACAGATTATGGTGAGCTAAAAGCCGGTGTATACGTGACCAGTATAGGAGACTATCATCTCTGCAAGGAAGATATGAGAGCAAAAATTAAGGATGCTCTAAAGAAATATCGAGAAGAGCGGATAGCCCAAGGTCTTTCTGTAGATGAATCCTTAAATGTTAATAACATTACAATAGAGGCTGCTTTAAGTATTTCATCTACAACTTATGTGGTAGCCAATCTGTTGAATAATTTTCTAAGCAAGGTGGTGCCAAGGGAGCTTCAATGTCCTCGGAGGCCTGGTGAAAGAGCTGCTATTTGTCTGGACATAGATTTTCTTGAGAGAGAGTTTTGGAGCAAAAAAGTAGTAGATAAGGATGAAAGATTCATAGACTTTTGTAATGACTATCCTAGTCTATGTAGAGATACAGGGGATAGTTGCTCTAAGTTCTTTAAGGTTGTTAAGTGCATAACCATGAGATTTCAGCATATGGTTTCTGACCAAGAAGAGATATATTTGGTCTTACATCATTACTATAGGAGGCTAAGCAACCTTGACCTGAAAATAGTAATAGATTACATTAGGGATAACCATATAGACTTGAATACTCTTCTAGGTGTACGTGTAAACTACAGAACTAGTAAAGATCGTACTTGGATATGTAAAATAGCTTCCATTAATAATAATGAACTCATATTAGAGTGCGAAGAAAAGAATATACGTATAGGTATTAGTGAACTTGACAACGTCTCCATAGCCGTAAACCCGACTTATAGTCAATCTAGAAAATTTATCGGTGAATACCTGTGCAAGGAGTTCGACAAGCATAAAGATCTTAACAGACTCTATCCTAGCAGATACTTCTCTATTCTCGAAAACGACATTGAAATAGTTAGAAGAATTATTGGTAAGCCATGTATAGGCAAGGTGTATTTCTTCATTGATAGAAGGCTTAGAAGGGTGTGGTGAAGTCTTTTGAGACTATATACTATATTCAAACCTACGGACTTCAAATTTAGGTTCGCCAATGGTACCTCTGTTAATGCATATAACATTATAAACTTAGAACCGCTTTCTCGCTCTCCGATTTATGAAGGAACTATCGAAGGTGTAGATAAGTATGAGTTAATACTAATACTATATCAGCAGGATAAAGCAAGGCTAGCCAGGAAGCTTCTAGAAGATATGAGAGACGGTCTCCGCGAAAATAAGAAAATATTTCCTGGGTTTAACCAAGCTCTTAAAACAAATATCGAAATAGAAGCAGTTTCATTTAGTAACTATGGTCCCGACGAAATTTATGATGTATATACACAGCATGGTTCACCAGATAAGGTGTTTCCCTTAATAGTGCTTCCTAAAGTTAATAGAAGCATATATGATAGCATATACTACAGAACTAAGGCTATGTTCTTAGCTAATGATATCCCAAGTCAAGTAGTTACTGAAGATCTGATAAAGGATGAAGCTAGATATCGATGGTCCCTCCTGTCAATTTCCATACAGATTTTCGCCAAGATGGGTGGCGTACCTTATGCCCTTGATAGGAGTGTAATAAGAGCGGAGGATCCTTCAAGCACATCAATAGCGATAATGGGTTTAGGAATTTCAGCACATCCTCTCCACAGAAGGCGTGGTGTAGGGTTTGTCACACTCTTTGATCATAATGGCGTGTGGAACTTCATGGATTCCAAAGTCTTGTCTATGGATAAACAAGAGGATATGAGTGAGAGGATTGCAGAGCTCCTAGAAAAGAGCATTAGTAAGATACTAAGCACAAGCTCGAAGAAGTACAACATACTAATAATCCATTATTCTGGAAAGGAGATTGGGAGGAAAGAAGAAGAAGCTGTCAGAAATGCAATCAGGAATGCAAAGTCTATGAATAAATTCGCAGCAGTATATGTACTCAAAATTAGGGATTCTGACATTACAATTGGTCAACAAGACGGACCTCATAAAGCTAAGGACGGAACAATTACATGGTACCCGCCTGTAGGAGCAACTTTTCAATTAAAACCAGACGTATACGCTATTGTTACAACAGGATATTTCGATCTAAGTGAGGGTACAGGTAGAAGTAGAATCAAGGCTAATATCTACGTAGGTCTACCAACAATAAAGGTAGTTGCTAGGCATAGAGAAGTGGAGATCTTAAACCATGAATTCAATATAAGTGATAAAGATTTACTTTCAACGGTTTTTGGTATGTGTAGACTTAACTATGTTGCTATAAGTAATCCTGTATCCAAAGAACCTGTCACAATAAGGTATTCAAGAGAAATAGCATGGATTACCCTCAGATTAATAGAGAACCGTGTCAACGTGAGTAAATTAAGTAGGGTTAGGTATGTTATGTGGTTTTTATGAGAGCCATATGATTTTTGCAAGCCTCTCTACTCTAGAGGATTTCAAGTAGTTAATCCTTTCCTCTATTTTCTTGAGATTTCTTCTAGCTAATATTTCAGCTAATTTCAATAAGTAGGTTAACAAAGGTATTGCTGCAAAGACTAATCCTAATAACCCAATATTAGGTATTGTAGCAATTCCTAGCAGCAACCCTCCAATGAGTGGCCAATAAGTAAATGCTTTCTTAAATGTACTTTCAGCTTTCTCAACGTATATGTAAAGCATTCTTTGAACACCTAGTATCTTATTTAATTTTTCTTTGATATTTCTCTTCTCTATTTCCAGTTTATGTGCTTCCTCGTACACATGTTTTAAGCTATCTAATTCCCTTTCCGCAATGCTTGATAAGAACGTATATATTGGCGAGAACTCCTCGGTCATAAACAGATTGTATCCTTCTATTAGCTCTTCGTCTATAGGTACGGTTTCAGCTCTATACATTCCTTTGATAGAACGAAGCTTCCTACACACGCGTTCCAGGTTTGGTTCAAGATCGCTAATTATTAGATCCCTGAAGAGACAGCTCCATCCACTATCTTCAGCACAATCAACTTTGTTCAGTTTAGTTATGAGAACTTCTAAGTGGTACTCTAAGATGTTTTTGTGAATATTTTTATCGAGCTCCCGCAGCGTATCAAGGAATTCTATAACCTCTCCTATTATTTTTAGCGATGCCTCCTCATTTCTGTCAAACACATTAGAGTTATCTCTGTATATCTTCGAGAGTCTTCTATAAAGGGCTTTAGCTAAATCGAGATTACCTTTATGAAATAACACGTAGTAGGTTAGTAGTACATATGGATAAAACGGTTTAGCTATGATGACTTGTCTGGGTAACTCTTTAATACCTTTTTTACATACAAGGTCAACTAAAGTGTTATAGAAAGGATCATCACTGATGCGGTTATTACATATCCTTTCTCCCTCTTTGCCTAGCTGAACGATAACATGATCTAATAGATTCCAGGCAGTATAAGGTCTTATATTTATTATAGTGTTCATGTTAAGTAGGCCCCGAACATGTTTCTCCGACTTATACTTCTCCCTTTATTAGAATAATGTAAAGCTTAGAAATAAAACATTCCTACAGACTATTGCTACACTGATCATTCCTACTTGATCTCAAATAAACTTTGCATGCTTCTGGTAGAACTAGTTCCTACACATTACCGAGACCGTAGATGAGGGTTTGTCGTGATTCTAAATCATAGATGTAACGTGAATATACTGCAGCCATGTTAATAGATGTTGTTCTAATTTTAAACAGGTATTGTTTTCTTAGATAATGGAAGTGCAGCCAAGAGAAAGTTTAGGAACAAAACCCAACATAGGCACTCTACCAAGAAGCAGTCTTCCGATATACAAAAAAGTTCATTGTGGCTTTGTAGCAACCTTAGACGCATACTTTCTAAAAATAGTGTCCTAAACAAAGTATGCAGTATACTAGGCTAAATATCCCTATGGTTATGAAAAGTAAGCCGATAATTTTCGCTAGTTTTTCTAAGCTGATTTTAGCGTATCTTACTAGTATCCATGCAGCTAAAATGTTTAGTGTAAAGTATCCTAAAATGCTGCCGACAAATACGTTTAGTATTGATGTGAAACTTAGAGCCATAGCTAGAATAGATAATTGCGTTTTATCTCCTAGTTCCGAAGTGAAAACAAGTATGAATGCTGGAATAATGCCCCCATATGTGATGTGTTTAGCTTCCTTAGGTTCAAGTTTCAAATAGAATAGTCCGAAGAGTATGAAAAGTATGGAAGACAGTATGAGCAGTATTTGCCTTTCAATAATGAGACGTAATGCGTATGCACCTAAAATAACTACAGTATTTGCTAAAGCAAACGCTAAAGTGGAAATTGAGACTACATGTAATGTTCTTTTAGAAAGTAATGCTAGCGAAACCGTTGCCAACATAGTTTTATCTGCGAACTCAGCTAGGAAAATTACAGTAAATGCTGCTAATATTTCGTGAATGCTTGTCAACATGGTTTTCAGATTGTCCATATTGAGTTTTAAATATAAAAATTTCTATAATCCACGAGCTCGTTTCTTTTAACGTAAGAGAAAGTTAATGGGGAAGAAACATAGTCATGGATAAGTGTTGTCCACGAGTAGTTTTCATAGACTTAGATGGTACAATATGGGACTGTTTAGACGTATCAGAGTTAAAGCCTCCATTTCAGAAGGTAGGTGAAGATACTCTAATTGATAGGCTCGGTTCTAGATTAATA
>Ga0190311_1000475_pt1 | contig 12226 bp, 16 predicted proteins | sample 48700789_MG_FD_165037 | JGI IMG/M metagenome (GOLD analysis project Ga0190311, IMG submission 165037) | Hydrothermal vent sediment bacterial communities from Southern Trench, Guaymas Basin, Mexico - 4870-07-8-9_MG | ecosystem: Environmental > Aquatic > Marine > Hydrothermal vents > Sediment ...
AAATCGGCCCCCTACATAATTTAAAACATACGTATAAATAAATAAGATATATAGTGCGGGCGCGATTCATGGAGTAATCGGAATTTGCGCCCGGGGCCTCAAAACGTGCGTAAATGTAAATTTAATCGTTATTCTGTATGTGTGTGTGACGTAATATATAAAAAACGTATAAATAATAAAAAAGGCTACTTGGTCTTGGGTTTTCTGATTACCCTAAGAATCACGACTTGTTCAAGCGCCCACTCATAGCCGTAGAAGCTGTAAAAACGCTTAGCTTCTTTATACGTCACCTTAGCGCCCATACGTCTCAGATTATCCGCATAATATCTAAATGGCCCCTCGGCAAGCACTTCAAGCAAACGTCTCTCATATACGTTTTTGCACTCTTTCCACCAGTCCATGTGTTACGTTTTATTTTATCTGATATTTAAGCGTTTACACACCAAAACGCATAAAGGTCGAGAGGTGCGTGCAAAAAGTTCAAACGGGTGAGAAAAAAAGAAAAAGAGTCTGGTTTATTTAACAGTCGTCTCTGGGTATCGAGCACGATAAACGCAATATGTACTGGAATTCATTAGTGCGCTGGATAATATAAATACGCACTGTTTCCTCATACATTTCGTCACTCTCTGCAAACCATGATAATCCCGTGTCCGTTCCATCATACTCTGCAACACTGCATTCCACCTGATAAACGTAGTTTACGTCCATCCGTACCAATCTCGCTAACTCAAGTAAATACCTCTGTATGTTATCTCTATCTACTACGTCTCTGCCTAATAACGCAAAGGCTTCACCGCCTTTGTAGTCGGTTCTAACATCAACTGGCATAAAGCCAAAGTAATCATAGAAAGCCTTGACTAGCGCACTTCTGCGCTCGATTGCTTTTATCTCCTCAGCTATCTCTCCCGCTAAGGCGGTCACTTTGTCTATGAATCGCTTCATTTCTTCGTTGCTAAGTGACTTGAATAACGTACCCATGTCCTCCCCATCCCACCGTCTCCAAACCACTTGCGTATATACCTTTCGTTTTTAGACCCCTAAAGGCCCCTAAGGTGCGCTAGGTTTATTAATACGTGTCTTGGAGACCTTGAGGTGGGCCTTAGAGGCCTAGAAAACGATTTAAGCTCGCTTAGCTCGGCTACAGAGGCCGTTTAGCACGTAATCGACTTCTGGCCTTGAGATAACGAAAAAGAGGGCGGGGAGAGGCGGATTTAGCGCTGAGTCGGGTCAAGCTAGGAAAAATGCCGAAATTTTGAGCCGAGAGGGGCGGGCCGGAGTGAGAAAACCGATTAGAAAAAAATCGGGTGAGTTTAGACCGTTTACTTGGACTTGATTAGGCGCTCGATATCCTTCAAACTGATGCCATACTGTGCTAACGTGCGTAGATACTTAGCGGCCTCCTTAATCATGGCCTCCTTCTCCAACTCGCCCGCACGCTCCTTGTAACTCTGAAGGGCCTCGACTATTCGTGGTAATAGTGATAGCGGTATTGGGCAAAACGTGCGCACAAAACCCGTCTCAGTGACCTTAGCGATGAACACGTTTAACTGGCCATTACGGTCTCTGTTCATTCCCACGTAGACGGCTAGATTACCGTGAGCGCCGATAACGCGGCTCTCTATAACGCCTAGAGCCTCAGTCCAATCGCGCACTGGCCTCTTAGCCGGTGCCTTGGTAACGGTTGCATTCTTGCTCATTCTGTTGCACCCCGTCCGACCGACTCCAGACCGCTCGCTTATAAAGCTTTCGGTGAAGGGTGAACGTATTAGAAGAGTATGTGCGGGGGCGCAAAATCGATTCTACGGAGGCGTAGATTTCCGAATGAGTGGCTAATAAGCGTTACGGTGCGCAATCGCTGAGTCGGGTCAAGCCAGAGGAAATCCGAATTTATGGGAACGAAGGGGGGAAAGAGGGGAGAGAAAAGAGGGAAAAAAGGAAACGAAAAGAGGGGGAAGAGTGAAGAAAAAGAGGGGGAAGAGTGGGAAAAACCCGTTTTAAAATGAAACGGGGGAGAAAAAATTGTTACCTGTCCACACCTACGATATCTCCCTGATACGTGCGCCACACTTAGGACACCTTCCTTTCGTCACCGTAACCATTTCATCAATAACGATTAATTCTGCTATGACTCCCCAGCCGCACCGAGGACACGCCTCTATTGTGCGGCTTCTTTCTGCCCTCATTCCCAGCCCCTTTCTGGCCACGTTCACACCTCCATTACGAATATCGGTGACCCTGAATCTCCGGGCTGTCCAAACGTTCCCTGATAGTTCCGCACGAAGAATACGTCCTCAAACCATGCCACATAGCCGTGTCCATAGTTGACGACCACGCTAGCAGACGGCTCTATGACCTCATACGGCTTGTCTTCACTCCAAACGGTGCAACACGTAGTCCTTCCGTCTTTAGCCACCTTGTCGCGTATCCCTACGTCTTCAACTATATCAACGTAGAACTCGATTCGTGGGTCTAATTCGCTCAAGTATTTCACAATCTTGCAACCGACTACTATCGAATCGTTCCCAGCAAACAGCAGTCCAACTAATCGCATATCATCGCTGGGTAATCCACCGAACGACTCAGGAGACCACACCACGCCCTTGTAAATCCTAGCAATAGCCGCATCTATGCGGTTGCTGAGGGTCACCGTGTAGAGCCTAGATATCCTGCCTAACTTTGCGTATAGCCAGTTAATCGCCTGAGATATCGGGCACTCTGGCGGCTCCTCCCAAACGTCGTGTAATTTTACGTGTTTTGTATATTCGGCCACCGTTAGGTCGTCATACATGTCCTCGTCGAAGTTTATGTCGTATGGCCCCGGCTGTATTATCCGTCTATGCACAATCTTCTCAGGTGGTAGGAACGGATTTGGCGTTAGGACGTGGGCGTTAGATAGGATGTATGGCTCACCGTTTATCTCGACGATTTGGCCGAGCGTGCCAGCAGTAATGTCCTCGTGACCGACAGAAATGCCCGGACGCAACTCTTCTTGAATCTGCGCCTTTGGGTTCCCTGTCTCGCGAAACAAGCCGAGTCCTAGGGCTCTAATCGGCTGACCCAAGGTCACAAACTCTACGTCTTTTGCGTCATACGTGCTGTATAGTGCGACCGTAGCCGCCAGTATGTGCTTCTCCGATTCACTCGGCTCGTGCACCGTGTAAATGACGAACTTACCGCCACGCTTGGCCCAAGCCACCACGCCCAATGCGGCGTACTTCAGCAATATGCGGTCTAACATGTCCATATCTATCACCTCTTGCGCTTAATTAGCGACAATATCAGCCGGTAGTTCATGTAGTACGCTATGAACACTGCGACCGCTCCGGCCACAGATAGCACCAGCGCCACGTAGTAATTGCCCGCTTCGAGGTAGTCCTTTGCATACGTCAGCAGATAGACGGCAATCGTTACTACAACCGACTTCAAGCCCTCAGTTGCATACACCCTTACCGACACGTCCTCACCCGTGCTCTGTGGGCCTCACGGACTTAAAAATCTTTCGGTCGGGAGGTAAAAAAGAGAAATGATTTATGGAAAGTCTAGGGCGGCGGGATTCTGAACTTGTGGTACAGCGACATGACGATTGAGGTCGATACGGACGCCTTGTAGTGCAACGAAGTCCTCAATTCATCGGCTGTTTCCGGTATCGTCATCCAAGACGACGGCGAAGATTGCGTCTTCAGGTTGACAGTCCAAGTCGATAGCACTGAACCGGCCTCTAGCGCCTCGATAATCACCTCCAGTATGTCCCAGTCAGCCGGGCTCCCTGAGTCGATTAGCCACTCCAAGCGGAAGTCCATAGGTGAGTCAAAGTCGATTGTAACGTCATTTAACACGTCCGTCTTCTCTTCACCTGCGGTCGCCGAGAGCTGTGAAGACCACGAAAGCTCGCCAGTAACTACGTTAGCCCAGTATTTACCGTCGCAGTTAATCGTTAGTTTGGGGTTACCGGCCTCTAAGAGCTTAATCGTTAGAAATGCTGAGAGTATTGCGCCCTTCACAGCCGCAGATTCATCTCCAGTCCCGATTATGTCAAACGCTTCAAGCGTCTTAATCGGTGGATTAGAGACGGACACTTCGTCTGAGGTTGAGGTCAGTGAGACGGTTGCTTCATACGGGTTATCGGCTGAGTCTTTGAAGTATAGGTGGATTTCCAAGCTGGATATGCCCTGAATAGACGTAGTATTCAGTATTAACTGCAACGTATCCGCACCGTACTGTGAAACGTCTACGTTCAGTGGTATGTGAGACGTTCTGGTCTCTTCGCCCTCGAATATACCCATTCCAATCTTCCACGTGGCCTCCGACACGCGCCCTCACCCCCACGTTACGACACGCTAAACTGTAACTTAACTAGGTACCCTACGCCTGCGTTTACGGTGCCGCTTATCTCGTAGTAAATTACGGGCATAGAGGTACCTACGCTACTTGGTACCACCGCACCATCTGGGCATGAATCACAGCAAGTACCACTACCACTGCCGCTAAAGTAGACCGATAGAAGGATTGAAGCATAATCATAGTCTGTATCGGGCGTTATTGTCTTTGAAATCTCGACAACATCCTCCGTAGGCTCGTATCCAATCGCGGTAGTGCGACCTATTAACGAACTGTTGTAAACACTGTAAAATGGCGTACCATCAGATATACCTAGGCAACGCTCAGTACCATAGCGGTAGTAACCTGCCGAGCAACATGGACGGTTGCGAATATCTACGCCTGACTCATGGCACTCGTAAATAGGGTCAGAGGCACACGTTCCCCCTCCACAGATACAGTAATGTTTCTCAGCCTTAAGTAACGCTTCCATCAACAGCCACTTATTCGCCGGTACTACTGGGTCTATCCCCTCAAAACGTGCCTTATTTATAAATATTGTAGTCTTTACGCACTCTAAGAGCCATTTTTCGATTATATCACTTATACTGCGCACTATGGGACAAGATGGTCTGAATACTGTGCGCTCCCCCAGCTCATTAAACTCCAGCCACAGGTACTCAAACTCTGGGAAATATTCGTTTATGCTCCTAATCATCCTCTGTACCGCAAACCTCTCAGGTAGTAACACCATACTCTCTCACCCAACTACCTCTATTGAGCCGCTGTACGTCACTGAAAGCAGGCCCCTGAACGAGTACTTAAACACGCCGCTTGGGTCTCTAACCGCCCTCTTTTGCATCTTTGTGACCTTCTTTCGTGTCTTCTGCACGGACGCCCACCTCCGGGCGCACCGCAAGGTAAAGAAAGCGGGTCATTTAAATTTCTTGCGGTGGCCGCGCTTGCGTGCCCTGCTACCCGATTACCTCTATTGACCCGCTATATGTCACCGTAGATGTGCCCCTGAACGAATACTTAGCCACACTACCTGTGGTACTTGTGGCAATAGTGCCAGACGTTACTTCAATTGCCACGCTCCCAGTTATCACGCTTTCTTCGCCGTAGAAGCTCTGAGTTACCGGAGTTACCTCGGCCGTCACTGAGCCGCTAATTACGCTCTCGTAGCCCTCAAACGTGTAAACTGGGGCCGTTACCTCGACGTTAACGTCGCCCTCAATTAACTTTTCTCCTCCGCTAAACGTCCTCTCGTATACCGGCTCTAGCAGAGCTATCCAGTCCGTGTAAGCCCACACGTCCGTCAGCGGGTACGCCCCACTGTAGTGAGCGTATATGCCAATTTCGTAGTGGTACTTGTAATCTTCACTGTAACCGTTGCCCATAGCCATGTCCACGATTAAGTCCTTGTTTTTGTCGTATACCTTGACTCTGCCAGCGTCTAGGTCAAATACTGCCACGTACCAGTCGTCGAACGGCCCTATTTCGTGGGCCTCTCCCGTCACGTCGTCCACTACGTAGAAGTTCGTATTGGCGCCATAATATATTCGTATCCTGTGCCAAGTGTGGCCGATGGTTGCCTCAAACCAGACGCAATCCTTCTGCTCCGGCAGGTACTTATATCTGCCACGTATAGTTAAGGCTATCTTCTTCGGAGCGGTGTTAATGCTCCTAATTACTGCGCTCGGGCCGCTCTCAACGCCCTTCACCTTCAGTATTGACGCCGCAACCGTGGCCTCCGCATCCACCTCATTAAACGCCTCATTAACTTCCTCGGGTTTGTCGAAGTGATACACGCTAGTCCAGCCCTCTTCCGGCAGCCACAGCGGGTCGTACGGGTCTAGCCCTGACGGCGGCACCTCTGTTACGTCGGCCGTAACCGCTCCGTTTAGCACGGTCTCTTCACCGTAGTAGCTCCAAGTCCCGGTCACTGATATGGTGACGTTTCCATTAATTACGCCCTCATAGGCACGGTACCTGTCCGAGACGTTCACCGCAGTGACGGTGCCGCTAATCAGCAGTTCTTCGCCGTAAAACTCGGTCGACGTCACCGCAACGTTCACAGTTCCATTAATGACCATCTCCTCAGCGTAGAACGAATACTCGGGAGTCGGCGGCACGTATATGAACTCAGTTGACAGCCTAGTCGGCTCGCGTATATTTCTGTACGCCCTGACGCCAGCCAAAGCCTCGGTTACTTTGTCTAACATGACCTCAAGCCAAGCGTTGAACGCATTAACGCCCGCATTTATTGGCTTAGTTAACTGCGCCGCTATCTCTTCATAGATTAGCGGCAACTCGGAAAGCACCTGATTGACGTATGAATCGACCTCTTCTCTCGCCTTGCTTATGAACGTCTCAATCTCCGAGATGTAGGAGTCGTATGCCTCCTTAGAGCCGAGTGCCTCTAGGTGTATAACTCTCGACTCGATAGCCAGCGTTTCCTCGTCAATCATTCCAGCGTCATACTGCCTGCGCAGGCCCTCTAGCGAGTCCAAGAACTCGTTTACTCTGGCTAAGTGCTGGTTCACTATCCGCTCTGTGACGCTATACGCCCTCTCTATCGCGTCCTCCACAAACTCAACCGTTCTGCTGAAGCGAGCCCTAGCCTCCGCTAGTAATAATCTGTGGAACGTCAGGGTGTAGTCGTTCCACTCCCTAATTACGTCCAGAATCTGGTTGTACGCATCCCTAGCCTTCTCGTCTAGCTGTAGATGTAACCCGCGCAGAATGTCGAACGTCAGCGTCGGGTAGTTGAAGCCGGTCATGGCCCATATTAGCGACAGCGTCTTTGCATCGACCGACTCAACCTCTTGCGCTATGTCCCTAGCGTAGTCGGTTGGTGGGGGTGAAGCTCCCCTGTATACGTTCAGCATGGTCTGAAATGCCCCACCTACGGACGTCTGTATGGCGTTAGTGAAGCCCTCCTGTATCATCTCTAACAGTAATTCGTCTACTAGTTCGGGCTCGATAATTACGGATAAGGCGACCGTCCACTCGACCATGTACCAGAATATGTCTAAAATCCCTTTGGCCGATAGGCCCGCGTTTTCGTCCTGCTCCGCCTTGGCAAATAAGTCCAGTATCTGCGCTATAAAGTGCCTGCCCGTTAGCGCCTCAAACAGCTTCCACTCACCCAAGCGTATCAACGCGCTCAGCGATTCTCCAATCGTCCTGAGCGCTTCCTCCGCTACCCAGTTAGCAACCTTTCCGATTGCCACCGGAACGGCAGGCAAGCCTGGCACTATCTCACCCCTACACTGTTATTAATCGGCTACCAGCCCTACGTACGCCGAATATTCGGTTCTGGAAGTGCACGGCTTCCCACACGCCTAAGTCCTCAGGTATGCGTATGATTCTGCGCAGAACTACCACGTCACATAGGTGCGAGCCCGGGTGAGGCTCACACGTAGTTTCGATTAATATCGCGTATGGTTGCTGGGTTTCGTCGTCAAATATCGCAACCGCGTCCAGAAACACTCTCACTTTAATCGTGAACTCTTGGCCGTCCGACTTTCTATGTAACACCCGCCTCAATGGCATCGACTGCCCCTTGACCTTGACAATCATGGCGAATCGGTTATCGACGTAGATAGGCGTCGGGTTGTAGACCTCAAACTCTCCAACTTCGGGCTCTAATGCGTCCATGTAGTAGTAGTCGTATGCGTAGTTTTCAAAGTCCGGTATCTCTGAGAACGTGCCGCTCGGCGCTCGTATAATCGCCCACACTTTGTGCATGGCCTCGGTTATCTTCTCCTGCAACTGCCAGTCCTTCAGCGGCTCATATACCATCATCGGCACGGACGGTAGCGTCATCACCGGGCCAACCGGCTCTTCTTTCGGATACGTGGTGGTTCTGCCCACGTATGACAATTTAACGGACGCGCTACCGAAGCCCTGAATCGACTTATTGTAGATTATGCCGACGAGGTAATAGCGCTGTATGGCCTCCTTAACCGTGAAGTCGATTGGCATGTTTCTGACGTACTGTAGATATCGTTGCAGAGTTGCCCTATATTCAGACGCTAAGGCACGCAAACGTCCGAGAATCAGTTTTTCAAGTAGCTCTCTCCGGTACTGCTCTAGAAACGCTTTACATTCCTCATACTCCGAGGGGTAGCCCACGGCCCCCACCTCACGGCCTGAATTTTAAAAAGGCGGCTACTTAAGCCTTGCGGCTCAAAATTTCAAAAAAGAGGAGAGGTAAAAAAGTAAGTGAGTTCCCGATTGCGGCCCGATTACGGACTTTAGGCGGTCGTCTGGACTAAGGCGTGCCACTTGAATGCGTCGATACTGGAGTCGTATATCAGCTCAAGGTCGGCGGTGTAGCCGCTCTCGACGAAGGCGGCCAGTATCTCGTCGAACTCACTGTTAAGCGAGTTAATTATCGAATCGCGGAGCGATTCAAGCTCAGCCTCGTGGGCAAACATGGCCATGACTCCACCGTATACTCCCTTAGCGATTAACATGGGCCTGACGTAGCTCCTGTACGCTGGCTTAATGTACGCCCCGACCTCTCCGGTGAAGCTGTCGTTTGCGGTGAGGTACCTGAGCGGCCTCGGGTCTCCGCATAACAGCAGAACGGCCTTTGCTAACGGCCCCCAGAACATGCCGGGCTTGTGCCCGACGTGGGCAATCGTGTACCTTGCCAGCTCATACTTGTCCTTCTTGGCGGTCACGTTGGCCTCGAACGTCCCTCCCTCAGCGAAGGCAGCGTCGATGCCGGACTTCCAAGCCGGATACGCCCTAGCGAGCTTGACCCTCTGCTTCATCTTTATGACGTTCGGGTCTTTCTTTGTATAGGCGGGGTTCACGAAGTTCTCATAGGCGTCGGAGCTGGCGTCGGCGATTCTGGCCTTGAACGCCTCGTCATTCGGAATCTTAGTCGTTAGGGCCGCGTATATCCTAGCACGCTCGGCCTTTAGCGTGGCCTCCCACTCCGCTAGCACCTCGTCTGGCACCGTATCGGGCAGTACGACGATTCCCACGTACTCCATCACGGCGGACATGGCCTCACCCGGTTGCACTCAGTGCCGACAGTTAGATTTAAATCTTTCCGCGCCCCAGACGTAATACGCGGCGGGGTGAGACTCGTGCCCCCGGCCCTAGAACTCGTTTACAGGGCGATTGAGAGGATACGGGAGAGAGTGGTTGAGGAGAGGACTCCAGTGAACGGTGGAGTAAAGTTGCCGATACACCAAGAGGCTAAGCGCTTAACGTATTATTTGTTCAGGAAGCGGTCAATAGTGCCCGGGTGTAGAGAGGCGATTAAGGAATTAGTTAGTGACCCGTATGTTGGCATTACGGCCCAGCAACCGCTAGTCCAGTGCCTGTTTTACGTGTTCAGGTACGGTTACGACGACAAATTAGTCAAGCGGTTCTGCCAGCTAATCGACAAAATACTGGAGGTGGGAGCATAGCTAGGCGCAAGCACAGAGTAGACGAGAATATAACCACGAGGCGGAGGTATGACTTACGTAAAGAGAGTAGAGACGCCAGAAAGAGGAGAGTAAAGCGCCTCATAGCAGAGACGTTTGAGAGGGCTAGGTGGGCTAGGTCTACGTCTGCCAGATACTGGGCTAAGCGCGTGGAAATATGGACGATTAAGAAGCTGTGGAACTTACTGCCGGACGAATACAAGGCGGAGGCCGCTAAACTATTATTAAAAGACGTAGAAGAGGCCGAAAATATATGGGAGTGGCTGGAGCTACTGTTTCTCAGGGCCTTTGAGCGCGGATACTCCCGCTACCGCATAGTCACAGCGATTGAGAGGGAGGTCGCTTGGAAGATATTTACGACGTTCTATGAAGCGCCGGCCGTTAAAGTGATTGTCTACACGAACGCGTATTCAGACGTAATTAGGGACAGGTACTTCTGGGAGGAGTTCAGAGATTACGCGGAGTTTGCCACGTATAACGTCTTGGACATGGTCATTTCAAAGATAACGGAGTGCCCAACCGAAAACGTGCCCGACCCTTGGCAGATGCTGTTTCTGGAGTATTACGTGCCATTCTTCAAACGTAAAGTGTGCCGCTCTGGAATGTTGGCCCTGAAAATTACGCCATTAACGATTAGATTTGTTAGGCACAGAAACGGCTCCATGTACGTGTCGCGTTACGTGCCAGTATTCGTGTTGAGGGCCGACGCGTGGCTGACCAGAACCGCACCAATAGACCGACATTTTAAAGTTTTAGGCTGGAGGAAAGAGGTGACCGAGTGGATATCAACGAGGGTATTTGCCGGTAGAGGTGTAATCGACCTTGAAACCGAGATTACCACCGCCAGAGACTTCTTGCGCAGGGACTACCGTATAAGGCGCATACGTGACGTGATATTTAGGCCATACACAGTAATACACGACTTTTGCAGAGCAATCGGGAAGCCTGAGGCGTTTATTGACGTAGACCACTGCTCACTATACGTGATACCCGACAGGGAGCCGGTAACGTCCAGACTATATAGGCGCTACGCCGGAGCGGATGAACTGATACGTTACACCACCTTAGCGAAGGGTTACGCTAAACGTAGACGTTACTGGTAGCAATCGGAGAGGCCACTATATATCATGGTAGACTTTTTCTCTTTTTCCGAAAAAGAGAATTCCGTGACGACCGAAAGGTTTATAAGGGGGCGTCCTGTATTACGTAATACGGGGTGGGCGGGTGGTGAACGTAGGACAGTTGGAGCGTATCCTGAAATCGCTAACAAAGGACTGGGACGTTCAGAGAATAATCGACGATTTTAGGTTTGAAAACCCCGACGTGCTAATAGCCATGCATCCGCACCGACGGTTGCTAGAGTTAGCGCTATATCGCAGAGTGTACGAGATTGCGCAGAAGAGAGACACGATAGAGAACTACTACGCCGACGGCTACGTGTCATTTAACATAAACGACCTATGTGAGGACGTAGTTACCATGTTGAAGGTCTATTGCAGGGACAGAATAGGGGGTGGTAGCAGGTGAAGAATGCCGAGCTACCGGTCGAGAAGGAGGCGGTTATCAGCATGTACACCGACCAGCTACGTGAGGGAATACGCAGGTTCAAGGAGAAGCACCCGAGGGTTTACAGCGCCCACGCAGACGTGTTTGAGTTCATAAAGCGGGTGGCTCACAGGGTTGCAGAGGAGGCGTATGAGTACTTTAGCGGGCACTTCCTCAGGGCAACGTTCCCAGTAATCGTCTTCACCAACCGGAGAGCTAGGTGGCACCGCTCAGAGATTGCCGTGATACTTAGGCGCGACGGTGAGGTGATAATAACGAGAGGTTACAAGCTCGACAAGTGGTGGACTACCAAGTCCAAGACGGTTGAGAAGCACCTGAAAGAGGTGGTGCACATATGGTGAGGTACCAGCCAATCGGTCGCAGGTATAACGTCCCCTTAGTCCACCAAACGATATACATGCCCGGGCCGCTCGTCAGTAGGCTAGACGAGCTGGTGAAGCTCGGCTACTTCAGGAACCGGACTGAGGCCATCCGGTTTGCAGTGTTGCTCTTAATTGCCGAAATAACGCGCTACGAGGCCTTACGTTCAACCTTACTGTCCGGAAAGACCGAGCTAGTGGGGCTCACGGAGGGGATGTGACTTGCCGAACCAGTACGTAATCGTCCCAACTAAGGACGGGTATGAGGTGTACGTGGTCTCAGTGATGGGGGTCGTTAAGCGGCACAGGGTGTGTTTGACGTTAACTGAGGCCATTAACGAGGTCAAGAAGGCCATCGAGGAGGAGGTGAGAAACGGTGCCTATGAGTGCGTTTAATGAGGAAGCAATTGAAGAGATGGACAAATACGTTAGGACGGTTGAGGAGAACGAGGAGAAATTAAACCGTATCAGGGAGCTGGTTGCCAAGTTAGCCGAGGAATTGAACAAAATCGGAGACCGCGACCTGAG
>Ga0190311_1000477_pt1 | contig 12219 bp, 9 predicted proteins | sample 48700789_MG_FD_165037 | JGI IMG/M metagenome (GOLD analysis project Ga0190311, IMG submission 165037) | Hydrothermal vent sediment bacterial communities from Southern Trench, Guaymas Basin, Mexico - 4870-07-8-9_MG | ecosystem: Environmental > Aquatic > Marine > Hydrothermal vents > Sediment ...
GAAGTGGATTGGAAGGTAATCACTAAAGAAGAAGGGCTGACCTTGGACGACCTCAAAGGGGCGAAGATGTTAATTTACGTACAGGTAGATATAGCGGCTAAAGTAAGTAAAGGGGACTTAGAGGTAATTAAGAGGTGGTTTGAGGAAGGCGGTAAGACCGTATGGGTAACAGGCGAGAGCGACTATAAGGGAGACTGTAAGAGGATACCTAATACTAACGCTATCTTAAAGGCCGTAGGATCGGTATTGAGAAACGATCATGCGGAAGCCGTGGATAGGGAGAGCAACTGTAAGAAGTCCTACAGGGTAGCTGCCCTTATACATCCGGAACCGGAGCTCTCCTTCCTAGCCCTTAACGTATCGAAGCCCGTTCTATTCCACGGGCCTGGAGTAGTAGCTTTAGAGATTAACGGGACTTGGAAGCCCTTATACGCTAAAGGATCTAAGCCCGTAGCTAATGTATATAGGATAGCCGTTACCTCGGAGAAGGGAGCTATTGCGGAATTCGTAGCGCCCTTACCTCACGCCTACGAACCGGGTGAGGAGGGCGCCTTTACCCTAATGGCTGCTGAATTAATGCCTAAAGGTAACATAGTCATATTGAGTGTAGAGGCTCCCTTCGACCACTACCATGGTATGTGGGAGACGAGCTACCACGGAGTATCCCTAGACGGCCCTCAGTTCGTTAAGAACGTAGTACTTTGGGGAGTTGGGATCTTAGGTAAGAGCGGTTAATACTTTAATTTATTTTCTTTTCGAATCCTTAAAGAATTCTTCGTTAATTAACGGTACTAAGGCCATTAGGACTCCGTGTATATAGAGGTCCTTCCTGAGTAAAGCCTTCCTCGTAAAAAACCCTATAGCCCCTTCTTTAAATTTAGTACCCTTAGTTCCCACTATCTCGTCCATTACCTCCCCTAACTCCTTACCCTTCATTAACTCCCTTAAAATACGGGGAGGGCATTCAAAGAGCCCAGAAGTCCCAGTTCCTAAACGCCCGTCCTTACTTACTATAGCTACGAATCCGAAGTTATAATACTTACCCCAGAGCTTAACTATACCGCCCTCTATCCCTACTCCGTAATCGCTGGAGGGCACCTTATTTAAAGCCCTTAACGCCCTATTTAAAGCCCCTCGTTTGACTTCCTCGCCAAAGGGTTGCCGGGGAACTCCGCTATCTACTCTTACCCCTACTACCTCTACCCTACCGAATATCCTCCCGAAAGCTTCCTTTACGGCTTCTATCTTAACGGGATTTAAGGAACCTACGACTACCTTCAATGTTACCCTCCCCTTACGCTATCTTTAACTTACCTCCCATTAACTTAAGATTTAGGTAGGGGAGCGTGAAACTAGTAAAATTAGCAATCCTTTCGCTAGTAGCTATAGCGGTAATTAACCAATGGGCTTGGGGTAGCGGTACTAAATTAATTTACCTAATAAGGATTAACGGATCCATAGATGCGGGTAGCTCTGATTTAATAAAAAGGGGATTGAGAAGTGCATCTTTAGATAACGCTAGCTACGTAGTTATAGCTTTAGATACGTACGGCGGTTACCTAAAGTCCATGGACGAAATAATAGATAGCATACTTAGATCGAAGGTACCAATAATAGTATATGTAGGACCCGCTGGAGCTAAAGCCGAATCCGCCGGCTCTTACATAGCAGTAGCAGCTAATTACTTAATAATGCATAAATTGAGCACCATAGGTTCAGCTAGCCCCGTCTTCCTTTACCCAGTAAGTAGTACGGAAAGGGAAAAGGTAGCTAATTATTTAGTTAAGAGGATGGAAACCTTAGCTAAAGCTAGGGGTAGGAACGTTACCGCTTGTAAGTTAATGATAATTAAGAACTTAAACTACGATGCTAGTGAGGCCTTAAGGTTAGGGATCGCTAATTACGTAGTAAATAACCTAACGGAAGGCTTAACTAAGCTAGGTTTAAGAGATGCTAAGATAGTAGAATTAAAAGCGGATTGGAGGGCTAAGTTACTCTCGCTATTAAGCGATCCGACGGTCATATGGTTAACTTTTGAGGCCGGGATGTTCATGATAATAGTTGATATATTCCATACTACAGCTCTATTAACCGGTTTAGGCGTACTACTTACAGCCCTAGCCCTCTTCGGGATAGGGGTTATAGGCGTAGATTTACTTGCCGTAATCGCTTTGGTAATAGGCTCGGCCTTCATAGCCATAGAGCTCATCAAGCCGGGAATTCAGCACCTTTACATACCAGGCTTAGCTTCCTTCTTACTGGGCCTCCTACTGGCTTACCAGGGGGAACCTTACGTCCGCCTCGGCTCCTTTCAAGTTAGTTTAATAGCCCTAGCTCTCTTCGGCATGGGGTTAGGAGGTTTCTATATGTACAAAATAAGGGGGGTCCTTAAACGTAGATCTACCTTCCACGACGTCTCCAAATTAGTAGGTAAGAGGGGTATCGCGAAGACCGATATGAAGCCTTACGAACCTGGGGTGGTGCTAGTAGATGCGGAAACTTGGACGGCTCTCTCGGAGGATGAAGTAAAGGAAGGTGAAGAGGTAGAAATTATAAGGGTAGATGGCATGAAGTTAATAGTAAGGAGGGTAAGGAGTAAATGATGTGGACGTTAACCTATCAGGCCTTAACGCCGGAGTCCTTAGCCTTAGCTTTCTTCATGGCCTTAATAATCCTAATACTTATAGCTATGGGGGTTAAAAGGGTGAACGAATATGAAAGGTTAGTGGTCTTTAGGTTAGGTAGATGTATAGGGGTTAAAGGGCCAGGGATAGTATTCATTGTACCCTTCATAGATACCGTCCAGAGGGTAGACCTTAGGGAGAACTTCATAACAGTACCTCATCAAACTTGCATTTCTAAGGATAACGCTCCTATCGATATAGATTTCCTCATCTACTATAAGGTAATGGATCCCATGAAGAGCGTCTTGCAGGTGAGGAACTTCGAAGGGGCATGCGTAGGCATAGCTACTACTACCCTTAGGGCGGTAGTAGGGGATATAATGTTAGATGAAGTACTGGCTAAGAGGGATTACATAAATAGCGTACTAAGGACCAAGTTAGATGAGGTAACTGAAAGATGGGGGGTAAAGGTAACTAGCGTGGAAATAAGGGAAATTAAGCCCCCTAAGGAAGTACAGGAAGCTATGATTAAACAAATGGCGGCCGAGAGGACTAGGAGGGCTATGGTAACGGAAGCTGAAGGTAAAAGGGAGGCCGCGATAAAGATAGCTGAGGGGGAGAAGCAAGCAGCTATTTTAAGGGCCGAAGGGGAAAGGCAGGCGGCAATACTTAAAGCCGAGGGTTACTCTAAAGCTTTGGAAATACTTTATAAGGTAGCTAAGGGAGTAGATTCTAAAACCATGACCCTTCAATACTTAGAGGCACTTAAGGCTATAGGTTCTAGCCCCTCGACCAAGTACGTGCTCCCCTTAGAGTTCACTTCGTTAATTAGCCCTATAAGGGAGCTATTGGAAAGGGCAGGGAGGAAGGGGGAAGGAACTTAGCTTAGGGAGGTTAATAATAACGCGTAAAGGAATACGGAGACTAGCGTAGAGATTATCACGGCGTTAGCTATCGCTTTTACGTCTAGATCGTACTTAACTGCTATTATGAAATTAGTTACCGCTAATGGGGCGAAGGCTTGAATTAAGGATACCCCGTACTCTAACTTCCCTAACTTAACGAAAAGGGTATTGAGGATCGTTAGGATAAGGGGTAAAGTTGAAAACTTAATGAAGGTAAGTGGCAAAGCTAATTTTAACGAATCGCTGCTTACCCCCCGGTATCCTATGAAGGCCCCTAATGAGAAGAGGGCTACAGGTAGGGCTGAGGAGCCTAGCGAATTTAAGAGAATATCTATCGTCTTCAATTTAGGAAGACCTAATAAGGATAACAACGCTCCTAGTGAAGTGGATATAAGAAGGGGATCCGCTAACGATCTGCTCAACGGTAGCCCGCTTGATTTCCTTATTAACCAAATACCTAAAGTAAATACCGATAGGTTATAGGCTAAGCTATTCACTATGGCTATCGATAGGCCTTTATTACCGAAGGCGAAATAAGATAGCGGATAGCCTAGGTAAGCTACGTTACCGAAGACGCCCATGACGGATAAGCAGGATCTTAGCGGTTCCTTCACCTTAGCTAGAGTAGTTAAAGCGTATATTAGGCCCATCGATAACGCTATCGTTATGAAGTTTAAAGTAACCACCTTTAAATAAATAGGCGAGAACCTAGTGTTCCAAAGGCTCCTTATTATCAAGGAAGGTAAAGCTACGTAATAAGCATAGGAATTGAGTTGTTGAACCCACTCCCCTACCTTCTTATTCGCTATGGAAGCTAGCCAACCAACTCCTACAATCCCGAAGACCGGTAATAATACTTCTAGGGGTAACGTACTCATCATCCCTTAACTAAGCTAAGGGGCTTAATTTAAATGTAAGGGATAAAAAGGGTTTACTGAAAGAGTTTACCTGGTGATCGGGACGTGGGTAGAGGAGCAAAGGGTATCGAAGTTAACCAACTTCCCTACAAAGTAACGGTATATATAAATGGACAAGTTTTAATACCGGCCAATTTAGTTAAGAGGCTTAAGCTTGGAGGGGCTTCCTACGCAAGGATAACGATAGCGTACCAGGGGAGGAAAATAGTTATCGATAGGGCTAAACTATTGAGGACAAGGCATACTTTTTCGAGACAATTCACGCTCCCTAAGCGTATAAGGATGGAGACAGGTATTAAACCTGGGGACATACTGGAAGTGCTCGATATACGAGCGGTTAGTTAACCTTTAAATTTTTATGAAGATTTTCGAAGAACCAAGGATAGCATTTCTCGTAAGCTAACCGATCCCGGATTAGGTATAGCTAATTCCTTCTGGAAAACTTTAAGTACATATGGAGTACTATTTCCCTCTGTGATCGGTATGGACCCCCCATCTCGTACGATAAGCGTAGCTATCCCCAGGGAATTAGATGTAAACGCTATAGTAAGCTCGCCGCCCGAGGAATTACCTTACCCCCCTCCTAGCTTAGACCACGTAGACCATGTAGTATTTACGGCGCTTAAGGGCTATCCTCAATTAGCCGCCGATCATCTACTTCATCCCGAAATGAGGGGTAAGCTTATGGAAGTAATAAGGGGGATCGTGAGGAGGTTAAACTTCGAGTTCAGGAGGAACTACCTTAGCCCTGACGATGACCAAGTTACCTTAAAGAAGAAGATCCTAATTAGGGCTAGAGCTTACGAAGTACTTTTGGAGATAGCTATAAATTTAATTGGAGCTGAAAGGGTTAAAGTAGGGTTCGGCGAAAGGGAGACCGAGACCTGCTTAAAGTACATCGAGGAAACCCTTAAGGAATGGGAGGGCATAGAGAGAGAGGAGAACTCCGATACCCCAATAGTTAAGGCGGTAATAAACAAGATAATAAAAGATATGAAGAAGGTAATGGCAGGGGATCCTAAGGGAAGGGTAGGGATGGTAGCTAAGATGGGACAGGAAATAGAAGCTAAACTCGATGAGAATAACTTATCATCGAGTTTCTTAAAGGCGTGTAAGGAGGTAATTACAGGTAACGTTTACTATAAAATGGTACTTAACGGTATATGTAAATTCGGTAACGATTACGCTATAGGGTTGAGGTGGTTAAGACACCTGGGTTACGTCCAAGTCTCTACTAACCCGGTACTAGCAGCTATAGCTTATAGGGATGACCCTTCGCTTTGGGATAAGTTTAAGGAAACCGTTAAGATGAGGAAGGACCTATTGAAGGATCCGGAAGCTAATGCCGACGAACTAGCTATGTTAGCCACTATTATAGCTTTATGGCCTAATTTAGAGGTATTCAGGCCTATAGCCGTGATCTCCGACCAACGGGACGGTATGATAAGTTACCAATTGAACCCTAACGTAGCTAATAGCGTAGAGGGTAGCATGAAAGACGCCCTTAAGATATACCACGAAGTACAGGAATTCATGAAGAAGTATGACGGCTATTTACTCTGGGGGTACAGAGATGTGGAGGACAAGGGTAGGCCTAATATAGTATTTAAGGTAGCGGGGAGCAGTCCCGCGGCCATAGAGATAACTAAGAAATTCAACGAGATAGGGATAGGTACGAACAATACCATAACCTTTAGTGTAAGCCAGGAGGCAACTTTAATACTAGCCGCTATGGAGGGGATGGCTAAAGCGGTAAGGAAGGGAATTAAGGTAACTCAGGTTTATGAAACTAACATGGGAGGTAGGTTAGAGGATCATCTAAGGGAGGTAGAAGCGGAGAAGTTAACTAAAGAAGCTTTAAGGGAGCTAGGTGAAAGGGAGCTAAGGGAATTAGCTGAGAAATTAGGGGCTTTAGAGGAATACGAAAAAGCCCCCTCGCTAGACGAAAAGATAAGCGTAGTTTGCTCTAGGAAATACTTAAGGCCCATAACTAAGGAGGCCTTCGCGGAGTTCTTAGCTAAGGCCGGGGTAAGAGGTAATACCAAGGAGGAGGTAATGGAGTACCTTAAATCATTAGAGACGGACATAAGCTACGCCGGTACTTTCGTAGCTAAAAGAGTATACTGGATATTCTTCAGCCCGGAGAATAGGCCTAAGTGGCTAGCTTACTTAATAAGGAAATACGGCCTCACCCCGGAGCAAGCAGAAGATATTATGGGGAAAATCGATGTACTACCGGCTTCTAAGAGGAAACCAATGGATACTTACTTGACTTTAGCTAGGAGGAACATGACTAATACTGAGTTCCCCAACCATCAATTAGCTGTACTTGAGGAATCCATGAAGGAGGGCTTTAACTTAGCGGATTACGAAGATGCCGTACTTAAACCCTTGAATAATGAAGTGCTTAAGAGATTAATGAAATTGGAGGACTTTAAGAGGGCTTACGAATTAACACCGGAGCTAATTAAGACCTTAAGGGAAGTAGGGATAGAGGGGGACTTCGGGACGGGAGGGCTAAAACCGGAGGAGTGGGGAAACTTCGGGCCTACCGTTAAAACTATGACTGAATTCACCAAGGCTTACGAGGAATTTAAGAGGAAGGTAGTGGAGAAAGCGAAAGAGGTAATTTCTTAGACCCGGTGGATATAGTGGAGGGAGGACCTACTTACCTAGGTTCCATACCCCATCCTGCCGTAGGGATAAGGGTACCTGAAATATTATTAAAAGGTATCTTAAACGCCTTTAAGGAAAGGAGTACCGTAGGGGGCTTAATGTTATCCTTTGGTAGGGAGACGGCTCCTGAATATGTGATTAATGCTCCTCCAGGCAAGTACGAAATCTCCATGGGACATACAGGTACCTCTATTAAGAAGTATATTACCATGGCCGCGAAGCGTTCGAAGGAGGAAGGCGTCACGGTAGAGATAGAAGGAGATCATTTAACCGTAACTAGCTCCTCAGCTAAGGCCGTTAAGAGGATCTCGGGAGTAGAGGTTAAAGGGAGGTTAAGCCGCGAGGAGGTGAGGAAGTCGTTAAAGTACATTAAGGACGAAATAGATGAGGCCCTTTCTACGGGCCACATTAATGCATTTACCATAGATACTTGTGATTTAATAAGGTACGAGGTGGAGGAGTTAAGCGAAAGCGAAATTAAGGAGTTATTTTGGATGGAGTTTCCAGGGGGGGAGGGTAGGTCGATAATTAATAGGTACGCTAGGAAGTTATTCGCTTTCGAGGGCCCTACCGGCAAGTACTTTGAGGTACGCTTCAAGGAGATAGACGTAATGAGGGCGGCGTTAAAGTTTAAGGACAGCCTGGAAGTAGGCCTTAAAATATATAATTATATAAAGGAGAACTTAGGTAAGGTATTCGGGTTAGAGATAGCGTTAGATGAAACCCCTTACTTAACTGAACCCAAGGAGCTACTGTTTTATTTAGATGAATGGATTAGAATGGGTGGGCATGTAAACTTCGTAGCCCCAAATATAGGGTTTAAGAAAAGGGAGGACTATAAGGGGGATTTAAGCGAATTGGAGAAAAGGGTGGAATTCTTACATTCAATAGCTTCCTCCAGGGGGGCCCTGCTTTCTATACATTCAGGTAGTGGTTCCAATCCTTATAGCGGTAAGGGGCCAGGCACCTACGACGCCTTACTTAGAGCTACTTCTGGGCTCCTCAAATATAAGATCTCAGGAGTTTACATGGAACTAGTATTTCTCCTTATGGCTTCTAGCCCTAAGGGAAGTAAAGCTAGGAAGCTTTACGAAGAAATATTCGATAGAGTTAGGGAGTACTTAGTTAAAGAGTGCGAAACTGAAGGACCCTTAGCTTCGGATGTTCTAAGGAGGCAATTAAGAACTTACGAGGAGGAGATAAAGAAGGGCTTGAGGGAGGAAAGGGATCCTACATCGGATTTCTTCAGATACTACTCATTCATAGCTTTAAACCTTAGGGACGGCGGGAGGAGGTACTTAAGGGATTCCATAGTAGAACTTTACGAGGAGGATGGGGAATTTAGGGATAAAGTAGATAGGGAAGTAAAGGACTTAACCTTGAGGTTAATAGATGGCTTAAAGTTCGCTAATAACATTTCCTACCTCGAGTACTTTAAGCCTTGATTAGGGAGGAAGCTCTACTTAATACCCTCCACCACTAAAAACAGTTTTTTATGAACGTGTAAATACGGTCTTCTAGGAATTTATTTTACTAAAAAACCACTAATAATAAAATAAATAAGCTTTAGGGAAATTTTACTAACGTGTGCGGAATAATAGGGTGCGTTAAATCCGAAGGTAATTCAGTACCAGAAGTACTAGAAGGACTTAAAGCCCTAGAATACAGAGGTTACGATTCGGCAGGTATAGCTTTCATAACTAACAAGAGCGAATTGAAGGTAATTAAGGATAGGGGCAGCGTAAGTTCGCTAGTTAGTAAAGTAAACCTTCTAAAGGTTAAGGCTAAAGTAGCTATAGGCCATACCCGCTGGGCCACCCACGGCATCCCTTCTAGGGAGAACGCCCACCCCTTTATCGATTGTAAAGGGTTAGTAGCTATAGTACATAATGGCACCATAACTAATTATTTAAAATTAAGGGAAGAATTAGAATCGAGGGGTCATAGGTTTAAGTCCTCGACGGATAGCGAAGTAATAGCTCACCTAATAGAGGAGGGGCTAAGTGATGGTTTAAGCTTGCTTGAGGCCCTAGCTCGTTCCATACTTAGCTTGAGGGGCTCATACGCTATAGCGGCAATATCCCCCTCCGAACCCTTGAAGTTAGTATGCGCTAGGAGGGAAAGCCCCTTGGTAATAGGGATAGGCAATTCATCCACGTACTGCGCTTCCGATGTAGTAGCATTACTTCGCTTCGTGGAGAAGGTCATGGTATTAGGGGAAGGAGAGCTGGCAGAACTTACTCCTAACGGAGTTAAGGCTTATAAGCTATTGAAGGGTAACTTAAAGGCCATAGCCCTTAAGCCGTTTAAACCACCTTGGGAAGTAAAGGAAACCTCCAAAGGTTCCTTCCCCCACTACACCTTAAAGGAAATTTACGAACAACCGCTAGCTCTACTTAGAGCCCTTAAGGGATGGGGAAGGAGGGTAGGAGAGGTAGTTAATTTAATTAATTCAGCAAGGAGGATATTCCTAATAGGTTGCGGTACTTCATTCCATGCGGCTTTAGCTACCTCTTATATCTTTCAACGCTATAGTGATAAATTAGCAGTACCAGCTATAGCTTCGGAATTCGTTAAGCTTTACGGTAAGAACATAAACGAGGAGGACGTTCTGATAGCGATATCCCAATCCGGGGAAACGGCGGATACGCTTAAAGCCGTTAAAGTAGCTAAGATTTCAGGTAGTAAGGTAATTTCGTTAGTTAACGTACCGGGATCCTCCTTAGAGAGGATTTCGGATATAACTATGTATTTAAATGCCGGGCCCGAAATAGGGGTTGCTGCTACTAAAAGTTATACGTCCCAACTCCTGATTTTATCGAAATTAGCCCTATTAACGGGTTACTTAGGGGGAGGGTTAAGTAAGGGAGAGTTCAAGGAGTTAGAGAGGGAGCTAGGGGAAGCACCCAGGGCTTGCAGGGAGGTATTAAACCTAACTAGCTGGAAGGTAAGGAAACTTTCAGAACGTTTAGTTACTAAAACCAGCGTCCTCTTTTTAGGTAGGGCTTGGCATTGGGCTACCGCTGAGGAAGGAGCGCTTAAATTAAAGGAGTTAAGTTATTTACACGCTGAAGCCTACCCGGCTGGGGAGATGAAGCACGGTCCTATAGCCTTGGTATCTACAGGCTTCCCAGTAGTAGTGATAAGCGGATCGAGTAGGTGCGAAGATGAGTTACTAAATAACCTTTTAGAGGTTAAGGCTAGGGGAGGATGGGTTATCTCCGTCTCGAACGATGAAGAGCTTAACGAACTTTCTGATTACCCCGTAGGGATACCGTATTATAGTGAATTAATTACGCTAATAACCCACGTAGTTCCATTACAGCTATTAGCTTACTATACTTCAGTAGTTAGGGGTTTAAATCCCGATAGGCCTCGAAACTTAGCTAAATCCGTAACCGTGGAGTAAGGTAACCAATGGGCGATCCCCTAGCTTAAAAAGTAAGTATTAGCATCTTCTCCTATTGATAGTTTTTTATCTTACTCCCGCATATTTAGACTGGGAGGGTAGGTTTGCGTAACCTCCTTTCGAACTTTCAGGAAAGGGTATTAGCGTTGAAAAGCGAAGCCGCTTTCGATTATTTAGCTTTAGCTAACGAATTAAGTAGAAAGGGGTTTAGGGTAATAAGCTTCGGTATAGGTCAGCCTGACTTCGATACCCCGGACTTCATAAAGGAGGAGGCTAAAAAAGCCCTAGATGAGGGGTTTACAGGTTACGTAGAGGCACCGGGCATACCGGAACTTAGAGAGACGGTAGCGGAGTACGTTAATGGATTTACCGGTTCGGATGTGAGGCCGGAGGAGGTAATAATCCTTCCAGGGGCTAAACCGGGCATATTCTTTTCGGCTCTATGTTTCATAGGGAAGGGGGATGAAGTAATTATACCGGACCCTAGTTTCCCCGTTTACGAAAGTGTAGTTAAACATGCCGGGGGTAAGCCTGTTTTCGTTAAATTGAGGGAGGAGAATAATTTTAGCTTGAGTCCTGAGGATGTCCAGGAGGTTTTAAGCGATAGAACTAAAATGATAATACTAAATAACCCACATAACCCTACCGGTAGCTTAATGGATCCTAAGGATTTAAAGGGTATCCTGAACCTAGCTAAGGAGAAGGGTATAATAGTATTATCGGATGAGATTTACGATAGGTACGTTTACGAGGGTAATTTCGTTAGCGTACTTTCCGATCCGGATTGGAGGGATTATGTAATATACGTAAACGGCTTCTCTAAAACCTTTAGCATGACTGGATGGAGGCTAGGTTACGTCATAGCTAGGAGGGAGGTAATAGAGAGGATGTCCGTTATAGCGCTAAATACCTTCTCTTGTACCCCTGGTTTCATACAAAGGGCAGGAGTAGTAGCTCTTAAGGGGCCGAGGGAGGTGATAGAGGATAGAATTAGAGAATTCAAGAGGAGGAGGGACGTTATTTATAATTTACTTAAATCGATACCCGGGGTCAAGGTAGTTAAACCTAGGGGGGCATTCTATATCTTCCCTAACGTTAAGGAAATACTTGATAGGGTTAAACTAACTACCGAGGACCTAGCCCTTAATATTCTTAAGGAAGTTAAAGTAGTTACCTTACCTGGTACGGCCTTTCCAGATAGGGGAGGCGAAGGTTATTTAAGGTTATCGTTCGCTACCAACGTGGAGAATATAAAGGAGGGGATCGCTAGGATAAAGGAGTACGTAGAGTCGATCCTCTCGAGTACTTAAGCTTATGAAGCCTAATTACGTTAGGTTAAGTTTAGAGGAGCTGGCATTGATATTGTTCTTATTAGAGACCTACGGTAAACTAGGTAGGTATGCCTTAAGTAAGCTTACGGGCTTAGGAGAAGGTAGAGTTAGGAATTTAATCAGGAGGTTAGCGGAAGTGGGCTATATAGAGGTAAGTAAGGGGGGCAGTAAATTAACTTGGAAGGGGCATAGGTTATACGATTACATCTTGAGGGAGTTAAGGGTAGAGGAGGTTCTAACTTTAAGTAAGGGAGGTAAGGAAGGGGTATGTTTCCACTTTAAGGGAGGCCTTAAGGGCTTAAGGATATTGGAGGTCAGAGACGAAGTGATAAGGGGGGGAGGGGAGGAGGCCTTAAT
>Ga0190311_1000478_pt1 | contig 12183 bp, 14 predicted proteins | sample 48700789_MG_FD_165037 | JGI IMG/M metagenome (GOLD analysis project Ga0190311, IMG submission 165037) | Hydrothermal vent sediment bacterial communities from Southern Trench, Guaymas Basin, Mexico - 4870-07-8-9_MG | ecosystem: Environmental > Aquatic > Marine > Hydrothermal vents > Sediment ...
CATCATTGAGAGTCCAAACTAGGTGAGAATCTATGTAAAAGCGGTAGATAGTTATATCAACGGGCTCTCCTAATCCATAGGGCCACTCGATATAGTAACTGTGCCACTCTCCCTTCCTCGGACCTATAGGGAGAATTATAAAGTTATACTGATCTGCATCATTACGTTCAATATAGTAATGCGGTACATCCAAATATACATTAGCAATATAGCCTCTGGCATAACCTAGTTGTACCCAGTAGAGAGGGCTATACTTCAAGATAATAGTAATCCACTCGAGCATATAGTAATCCTTTGGAGTATAAGGATCTATTGTGTAAATTTCTCCATAAAGTGCAGCTCCATAGGCACCTTCATGTCCTAAATATTGGTAACCAGCATAATACCTAGCGGGCTCTGAAAGTATTGATGATACTACTGCTAGTAGCAGTATTAGAAGCGCTATGGAATATCCAAATAAGCATACGAACTTCCTTTTAGATATTCTCATTTATCCACCGTGTATACTGTTGATTTCTCCCTTTTTTCGGTAATAAAGGACTATAAGAAATTGAGATATGTGAATAATGTAGTCCTTTATAGTAGTTTAATACTTTTACTCATATAATCAAAAATGCCTCAAAAGATACGAAGCAACTAGTCTATATGTCCTAATCTTCTAATTTCTGACTATAAGAATAGGCACTTTAACAATATAATCTAGCCTATACCAGACCTATGATATTAGCTATTCTACGAGCTACAATAACAGATGGTGAAATTTGAAGGAAGCTTAGGTAATGGTATCCCTTTTAAGTTAAACTCAGCCACATTAGCATCATAGGGTAGAGCTCCAGCATACTTCACTCCAATCCTAGTCGCCCAATTCCTCACCAACTTTTCAGTCTCCTCAGAGCGACAATTACCTACTAGATATACTTCTCTCACATCTACATGCACCTCTCTCAATAGATCCCTTATTCTCTTAGCAGTTTTCAATCCCATTAGTGATGGATCAGTAACTATTATCATAGTATCCACATCTCTATCAGTACGCCTACTTATGTGCTCTAATGGGATGCCAGTAGACTACTCCTTCCCGCTTTCGGTAGGAATTTGCGATCGTAGAGATATACTGATCATGTACCTTCAGTTCCACATCCTAATATTATCTCATCACTATTGTTTCTAGTAGGAGCTCTAGAGACTTTAAAAGTTATCCGGACGTTTATTTTAAAATGTTGGGGATTAGGGCCCTTGACCGTCCTCCCCCCAATCCCAGTGGGATTGGGATAGGAGACATAGGGTTCTCGGGCCTCCCCCCCAATTTTCAAATACACAGTTAGTTATATACTTAACCTTAGCATGCTTATCACTATACAATTAGCCTTTATACCCCTTTCAAGATCTCTAGAATTTCTTCCTCAATCTCGGGATCAGATACATCTCTAGTCTTCATCGAAGTTTTCGTACTTCCTACTATAAAATTCGCACTTAATCCTATAATGCGAATTTGAGAAGTGACAAGTTCCTCTCTATATTTCTAATAAGGAGATCTCTCTTAGCAGTTATAAGACTCTTTAATTACATAAACACTTCACTATATATTGGATTTTCACGTAAAATAAGTGCTATTGGATCTATCGAAAGAGTATCTTAGCTAATTTTATCTGAAGTTGTCTAGCCCTAGTTCTGAGCAAGCCTTCGAATGTACTGTCCAGTCTCCTCTTACCATCAGCACTCTCCAATATGAATCCTCCCACTGTGGAAATATTAGTGTCTGAGATACTCAAAGTAGTCCTTACTCCTGTCTCCATTTCAATAGCTCTTGCCAACTCTTCCAGGTCTAGATTTAATTTAGAATCTCTCTTGTTAAGTAGTATCCTCAGATCTCCTCCTCCTAATATCACTCCTGCTCTTACTATCGTTCTCTTTAAGTACTCTACATACTCACTTTTAGATCTGGCATATTCCTCCATTCTAGCGAGGGCAGCCTTCAGTACTTCATCTATTATTCTTCTCTTCTCCTCAATTATCATCCACTTAACTTTAATATCAGCTTCTGATAGAATTTTTCTCTTTAGAGCCTCAGCTTCTTCCTTAGCTCTCTTGACCAGTATAGATATCTCCTTTGTGGCATCTTCTACAGCGCGTTTTCGCTGTTCCTCTATCATCTTCTTGGCCTCTTCCTTAGCACTCCGAAGTATTAGCTCTGCCTCCTTAACCGCATCCTCTATTATCCTTTTAGATATTCTTTCAGCCATTTTCTCAGATCTCTAATATGGTTTTCACGACATAGGCTATTGCCTCTTCCTTTCTCTTTTCTGCCTTACTCCTTAAGTCTTCACATATAGACTTAGCTCTGTTCATTAGCAGCTCTGCCTCCTTTTCCGCCTCTGTCTTAGCCTTCTCAAGAATCTTCCGAGCCTTACGCTCTGCCTCCATTATACTATTGCGGTAGCTCTCTTGATAAATCTCCGGAAGTCTTCCTCTCGTATTCTCTAGTATCTTCTCTGCCTCTCTTCTAGCTTTCTCTATTATCTTTTCAGCTCTATTTTCAGCATCTCTAATAATCTCTAGTGCATTGAAAATATCTTCACCAACAATCATCTTCCACTGCTCGGTAAGTACAGCCTTCTTAGTCTCCACACTGCTCATACTAACACCTATTCGTCTCCTTGTAGAGACTATTTAAGTATTACCCAAATGTAAGCCGATAAGACTTCTAGTGAATTAGCAATATGAGCTATTTTGATAAATTATGTAAGTATAATGTGGAAAGGCTAATAAATGATCGTAGAAAAGTTTCAGAGGGCGAGTCGAGCTTATGGGAAAGATAGCTGTGATCGCGAGTGATGATATAGCAGCCATATTTAGATGGGCTGGTGTCAGAGATAGCTTCAGTGTGAGTACTGAAGAGGAAGCTAGAAAACTTCTCTACAAGCTGGCCAAAGATCCGAAGTATACTTTGATAATTGTAGGCGCTAGTATAGCCGAGAAGATAGCAAGAACTATAGAGCTGATCACAGCAGAACAAGAGTACCCTCTAATCATAACTATTCCAGAGAGAGGGATCACGCCTTCAAAGAGAGTAGATCCACTGAGAGAACTTCTTAGAAGAACCTTAGGAATAGAGATAAGGTAATCTTGGTGGGAGAATGGCTGAACTAGGAATACGAGTAACTAGAATGGAATTATTTAAACTGAAAAAGAGACTTGAGATAGCAGATAGAGCTCGACAACTACTAGAGGAAAAGAGGAAAATACTTGCCATGGAGCTCATGAAGTATGTCGATAGGATCAGGGAATTAAGGGAAAACGTGGATCATAGTCTAGCTGATCTATATGATGCACTGATAGATGCTGAGATGACCATGGGTAAGAGTGTAGTGAGAGGTCTCTTAATACCGTCAACTGATAGATTTGAAATTGAGGAATTCAGCAGAAGTACTATAGGGATAAGTATTCCTATACTAAAGCTAAAGATGACTAGAGGATTTATGGCAACAAATCCATATAGTCTCATAACAACCTCGATAAAGCTAGATGAAATAGCTAGTAGGGTAGATGACGTCTTAGTCAGTGTAGTAGAGTTAGCTGAGGCTCAGGCTACTGTAAAAAAATTAGCTGAGGAGTTAGATAAGGTTAAAAGGAGAGTTAACGCGATGGAAAGGATAGTAATACCAAAAATCCAACATAGGATTAGGTATATAGAAATGAGACTAGATGAAATGGAGAGAGAAGACATGTTTCGCTTAAAGAGGATTAAAACACGCCTAGAGAGAAGACGTAGAGCAGGAGTATAAATACAACTCCGTAGAGGTTCCTACTAATCCTAAGGGAGCAACTCCACTCACATTATAAGAAATGATACTTGTACGAGTAAGCTAAGGTTCTTTATTCGATAAGTCCAGCTTTTCTTAACTGTTCGAGAGCCGAGTGTAGCACTTTATTAACGTGTTCACTACTTAACTCTATATTTAATTTTGATTTTGCCTCTTGAATTATGAGGTTTATAAGCTGATCTATTGTCCTACTACCATCACAATGCATCCATACATAATATAAGAATGGTTGTAGCTTATGTACATCCCTTTGTACAGGATGTTCTATTAGTACTTTATCTTCAGTCTCTCCTATAATATTTCCTTTCTTCGTAGGTCTCCACATATTATCCTACTCCTTCCTATACTCGGTATTAGAGCGTGGATATTTAAAGACTATAGTTCACTGAATTGGTAACCTCTTTTAGGTATGGCTTTAGATATATCATAAGCGTTTCTTTCCATACCTAATCTCTCGACCTAGTCTTCTAACCACGATGAACAGGTAAATCCACATAAATATTGCTCCCACTACTGTCCCTATAATCGCACCAGCTATCTCGTTACCATATTCCTTACCTATTAAGTAGCCTATTAATGCAAAGACTACTATATCAAGTCCTATTCCTATGAATTTAAAGGTGGTAATCCAATCATGCATATACCTTTCCTTCCTATCAATATTCTTTACCAATCCTATTAAAATGTTCATAGTGGACATACTTTATCCACCTATATGATTACTATAGATCCAATGTAGTTTAAAGGGACTTTCGATCCGTCATTCGAAAGGCATTACTCAGTGAAATACTCGTCTCATTACGACTTTTAGGTAATATGTCCAAAAAAGACATTAAATTTTTTAATTCATCGTAATCCCTTATAGGGGATTGTATACTTGCTGAGAGCTAAACCTATGGTGAAGGTTAGAGCAATAATATACGAAAAATACCTAGAAGAGGTTATAAAGGCTATAGGAAGTCTTGGAGTTGCCCACCTAGTGGATCTGAGAGACAAGTTAGATAGGCTAACGGGACTACTAGAAGCTGTACAACCGACTGAGAGATTATTCAAATGTTCGAACATAATTTCGAGAATAAATAAATTAGCAAAGGAATTAAATGTATCGCTAAATGTAAGGAGAAAAACGACTAGGATAATGAGCCTAGAAGAGATTGAAGAGGAGCTCAGTAGAATTGAAAAGAGAGTCGAAGAGATAAACAGTGTAATCAGACGATTAGAAGATAAAAGATCAACCCTAAAGGCCTCGGATGAGCTTAGAGGCTTAGCTGAACTAGCTGAGCTAGTTGAAGAATCAAAACTTAAGGAGCTCTCCAAAGAAATTGAAGACAAGTTATCTAAATTTCTGAGCATCACTCAAGCCTATAAGAAGATAGAAGAGGTAAAGCAGATGCTAGCTAAAACGAGTAGCACTTACCTTCTCGAAATGTGGGTACCGAAAGAAGAGGTTAAAACTATCATTAATGTTATCAATGAGGCCTCTGAAAACCTTGCTGTGATTAGCATAGATAGCGGAGGTGTGCATACACCACATGAAAGTGCGCCAGTAGTATTCAGAATACCGAGCTTCCTAGAGCCATTTGCAAAGTTGGTATATTCATATAGTCTTCCCTCATCTTATGAAATAAATCCTACACTAATAATGGCTATAACTTTTCCAGTAATATTCGGAATAATGTTTGCAGACATAGGACATGCTGCCGTACTGGCTCTTGTAGGCATGCTAGCTATGATAGTTAAAAGAAGAATGAGAAAGAGAGGAATAGAACCCACAGGAATGGTAGGAATGATACTAGTAGCGGGTGAGCTACTGATGCTCTGTGGACTATGTGGAGTATTTTGGGGAATACTGTTCGGAGAGATCTTCGGGACACATGAGTTCCTGGGAGTACACCTGCACCCCATAAAGCTCATTAGAATAGGAAAAGAGGTTAAAATAGGTGGTTTTACTCCCTCAAAGGATATCATAGCTATGTTTCACTTAGTACTATTTATAGGAGTATGCCATGTAACATTAGGCTTAATACTTAACCTGTTCAATAAGATAATCAATAGAGAGTACAAAGAAGCTATCTCCATAGTCTTCTGGCTGTGGTTCTATAACGGAGCTGCATATGCATTCTTCACTTACGGCTCCTCTGTAGTATTTAAATTCGACTTCTGGTATCATAATCCGCACCTCCTATTCCTACCGTTAGGTCTCATGGTTATTAGCGAGATAATAACTAGGGGAAGAGAGGGTACTATTCATGTCTTTATGTCCCTGATAGAATCCCTCAGTCATACTGTATCCTATGGAAGGCTATTAGCATTAAATTTAATTCATGCAAGCATGAGTAAAATGTTCCTCCAGATAACCCATGGAGGAGGAATAGTACTTCAAATTGTAGGTATAATCGCTGGAACTTTACTAGCGCTGATATTAGAGGGAATAATAATATTCGTCCACACACTACGATTACACTGGGTGGAGTGGTTCTCAAAGTTTTATATAGGAGAAGGTATTGAATATAAACCGTTGAGAATAGAGATAGGGAAGTGGTGATGAGAAGATGATAGAACCTGCTATTATAGGAGCTCTAAGTGTGGCGTTGTCTATAGGAGGCTCTGCAGCAGCTGCCGCTTTCGCGATAATCTCAGTAGGAACAGCGATGGCCGGGGCTGGAACAGAAAAACCAGAGATATTATCTAAGGCTATGATAGCTATAGTATTAGGAGAAGCTATAGCAGTCTACGGACTACTAGCAGCTTTCATGCTAGTAGCAGCACTACCCAAGATAACCACTCCTGAAGCCGCTAGTAAGGCACTAGCAGCATCACTTTCAATAGCCATATCAAGCATAGCGGCGGGATTAGGAATAGCATACTGTGGTTCTGCTATGACAGGCGCCATGGTAGAAAGACCTGAGACATTCTCAAGAAATGTCATATCAGTAGTCCTATCAGAAGCTATAGGGATATACGGATTGCTAATAGCCTTCATGATAATAGGTACAATATAACGTATGAAGGGATCTCTTAAATGAGCTATTTTGAACTTTGTTTAAAATTCGAAAAGATGATAAAGAAGGGTATCGACATATCAACGTTATCCGAATTTCAGACATTTGCTAAAGTATATCCACACACGGCTAAGAAATTGTTACTAGAAGCTGAAATCATAAAACTGAAGCAGAGCATCGAAGGTAAAAGAATGAGAGAGAAATTTCTAACTCATATGAAGATAGACAAGCTTAAGGATGAAAGAGCTAGATTGGTACTAAAAGAGAAGGCATACTGGAACTATCGAATGGAGTATACAAAATATTCCATCTCTAAACTCAAAACTTCTACTGTTTCAATAATAAAAGGTGGGACATCTCTAATAAAATCTCTAATACTAGGCACTAAGCAAAGAGTAAAAAATTCTCTTCCAATATCTCTCTCCTATGCTGGTACGTGGGCATTGACTTCGAGGCACATCACTGAGTGGAACAGAAACAGAGTGTATAGTATATTAAAAAAGTGTCGTGAAAAAGCACGATCTCATAGGAGGAGATACTCTAAATTATATGCTAAACTTAGAGGAGGAAGCTCGTAAATGTATCATATGGTCGAAAACAAGAAAAGTTCTGCTCTCATTCTCATAGCTTTAAAATTACCCATAGATATGGATATCCCGAAATTGATCTTGACGGTTATTAGGAGGCGTATACTAGTAGAAGCGATCGGTGGTAATGTATGAAGCCTAGTGTACTGAAATATGCTCATATTAGTGCTAGGGTTAGAGGTTTGAAAACTCGACTTCTTAGACGTGACGACATCTACGCCCTGCTTGGGTGTAAGAATCTTCATGAAATAGTCAGATACCTAGAGACCACCACATATAGAAAGGAGATAGAGGAAATACTAGTCAACAAGCTAAATGCACTAGTACTCGAACATGCTCTTATCAAAAACTTTCTGAGGACTATGGATATTATAATAGAGGAATCCCCAAAGCACGTTCGTGATATTATAATAGAGTTCATAAGAAAATTGGATATAAATAATCTTAAAGTTATACTGAGAGCAAAAGAATATGGCCTCTCACCATTGGAAATAGCTAAATATCTTTTACCACTTAAGGAGTTCAATGAAGATATATGCGAACACCTCTTAAAGCATAGTAAGAATGTAGAGGATATAATAAAGATGCTTAAGGGTACAATTTATTATGAAGTCCTAAGCCTATCGCTCACTGAGTACAGAATGCTAGGCTCGCTTCTTCCCATTGAAGTAGCATTGGATAAATTTGTCTACGAAAGATTATGGGATAAATCTAGGAAATTGAGTGGTTTAGATAGAAAGGTAGTTGAAGAAATCCTAGGTACTGAGATAGATACTATAAATATAAAAACCACACTGAGATGCAAATTAGCTCAAATGGACATCGAAGCTTTAAGAAGATTTTTACTTCCTATGGGTTATATTCTAAGAGAAAGAGACTTCATAAAGGCTCTCAGCGAGGAAGATATAGAGAGTTGTTTCAGGACCTTGGCTATTTATCCCTATAATCGGGCATTAATAATAGGTCTAGATTCCTACAATAGAACGAAATCTCTCCTAAGACTAGAAATAGAACTCGAAAGAACACTAGTGGAGATCAACAAGAATATATGCATAAAGTACCCACACCCATTTCACATAGGGGTAATACTATCGTTTGTAAACCTTAAGTGGTTTGAGGTCAGGAACCTAAGAGCTATAGTAGTGGGTAAAGAGGCTGAAGTTCCCGCCGAAAGAATAGAGAGAATACTAGTGTACTAGGGCTGTAGTTTTTCTATACTTAGGATGATACTTCTTTATAGTCTCTGGATCAGCACGCTTTAGTTCGCTTTCAGGAAGCATAGAGAGTAGTTCCCAACCCTTATCGAGGGTCTCTTCAAAGGATCGCTCCTCATAGACACCCTGATTGACAAATTCCTTCTCAAATCTATCTGCAAACTTCAGGTACAATCTATCTAGATCCGTGAGAGCAGCCTCTCCTATTACTGCTACTAGATCTCTAACTCTCTTCCCCTCAGAGTAGGCATAGTAAAGACAGTCTGAAACTTCTCGATGATCTTCTCTAGTCCTACCCTTACCTATACCCTCCTTCATGAGTCTGGAGAGTGATGGTAGTACATCTATCGGTGGATATATACCTCTTCTGTACAGTCCCCTATCCAGTATTATCTGCCCCTCTGTGATATAGCCCGTTAGGTCTGGTATGGGGTGTGTTATATCATCCCCTGGCATTGTGAGAATAGGCATCTGAGTTATACTACCCTTACGCCCGCGTATTCTTCCAGCTCTCTCGTATATCGAGGCTAGGTCTGTGTACATGTATCCAGGATAGCCTCTCCTCCCCGGTACTTCTTCTCTAGCAGCAGATACTTCTCTTAATGCCTCACAGTAGTTCGTAATATCATTCAATATGACTAGTACATGGAAGTCGTAGGTAAATGCTAGAAATTCCGCTGCTGTTAGAGCTAACCTTGGAGTGATCAATCTCTCGATAGCGGGATCATCAGCTAAGTTGAGAAACATGACTACCCTCGATAGAGCACCCCTACGTCTCAGATCTTCGATGAAGAACTTAGCCTCCTCTGCAGTTAGCCCTAGTCCCGCAAAGACCAGTACGAACTCCTCCTCCATTCCTGGAACCTTAGCCTGTCTGAGTATCTGAGCGGCTACTATATTATGGGGTAGTCCAGAACCACTAAAGAGAGGTAGCTTTTGTCCCCTGACTAGAGTATTCATTCCATCAATAGCGGATATTCCAGTCTGAATAGGATCACGGGGGTACTCTCTAGCATAGGGGTTTATCGGAGAGCCATGTATATCCAATTCATCTTCAGGAATTATATCCGGTCCTCCATCTATAGGCCTCCCACTTCCATCGAATATCCTACCTAACATATCTAGAGCTACGGGTAGTCTGAGCCTCTCTCCTGCGGCTCTTACAGCAGTTTTTCCTACATCTAATCCCGAGGTTCCTTCAAATACTTGTATTATTGCACTATCCTCAGTGACGTCTAGTACCTGACCTCTTCTCTCTTCTCCGGAAGGTGTCTCTATTATTACAAGTTCACCATACGATATCCCTGTAGGTCTCTCTATAAATATTAGGGGACCGGTTATGCTTTTTATAGTGTGTAGTGTTCTACTCATGCTCATGTAGTCTCACCTAACAACTCGCTAAATTCCTTCTCCATCTCTCTCATTAGCTTCTTAGCATAATCCTCAAATCCCTCAATGGGTTGTATTTTCATTCTAGCTATACTCTCGATTACAGGTAGTGATGCTATCTTTCTAAAGGGAATACCCTTGTCTACACACTTCATAGCTCTCTCATAGAATTCTATTATTATCTTAAGCATATGGTATGCTTTTTCCATCGAGCAGTAGGTGTCTATTGGATGGTAGGCATGTTGCATGAGATAATCCTCTTTTATCATCTTGGCAACTTCGAGTACTACTCTCTGCCTATCTGATAGAGCATCCGGACCTACTAGTTGAACTATTTCCTGTAGTTCTGCATCCTGCTGTAGTATGCCCATAGCAGTACTTCTAAGTTTACTCCAATCCTTAGCTACTTTATTACGGTACCACTCATCAAGAGAGTCTAGGTAGAGTGAATAGCTCATTAACCAGTTTATAGCTGGGAAGTGTCTCCTATAGGCTAACTCTGTATCAAGTGCCCAGAAGACCTTTACTACTCTTAGTGTATTTTGAGTGACTGGTTCTGAGAAATCTCCCCCAGGTGGGGATACAGCACCAACAATACTTATTGAACCCACTCTGCTCTTAGAGCCAAGGGTTTCAACACGTCCGGCTCTCTCGTAGAACATAGCAATTCTAGATGCTAGGTAGGCTGGATATCCTTCTTCTCCAGGCATTTCTTCAAGTCTTCCAGAGACCTCTCGCATAGCTTCTGCCCATCGAGAGGTAGAGTCGGCTTGTAGAGCTACATCATATCCCATATCTCTAAAGTACTCTGCCATGGTAATTCCAGTATAAACACTGGCTTCTCTAGCTGCTATAGGCATGTTGGAAACATTGGCTACTAGTATTGTACGCATCATTAGAGGTAGTCCTGTCCTCGGGTCTTTTAACTTCGGAAATCTCTCTAGAACTTCAGCCATCTCATTTCCTCTCTCACCACAACCAACAAATATCACTACATCTGCATCAGCCCACTGAGCTAGTTGGTGTTGCATTACAGTCTTACCAGTACCAAAACCCCCTGGAATAGCGGCAACCCCGCCTTTAGTCAGAGGGAAGAAGGTGTCTATGATACGCTGACCTGTTGTTAAGGGAACTATTGTAGATACTCTCCTCTTAAATGGTCTAGGCTTCCTTACGGGCCATGTATGCATCATATGGATCTCCTCTCTCCTTCCATCAGTTTCGAGGGTTAGTATTGGATCAGTCACCGTATAGTCTCCCTCATCAACTACCTCAATAACTCTACCGTGCTTTTCTGGATGCAGGAGAACTCTATGCTCTATAAGTGGTGTTTCCTGTACTGTTCCAAGTATATCTCCACCTACTATCTTATCTCCTTTCTTAACCGTGGGCTTAAAGTGCCATTTCTTCTCTCTGTCTAGAGCAGGGATAAGTATCCCTCTTGTGATAAATGGACCAGCAATAGAGGCTATTTTGGGTAGGGGTCTCTGTACTCCATCGAATATCTGTCCAATGAGCCCCGGACCCAGCTCCACGGAGAGGGATTTTCCAGTACCTTCTACTCTCTCTCCTGGTCTGAGTCCTGAGGTCTCCTCGTATACTTGAATAGTAGCCAGGTCTCCCTCAAGTCTTATTATCTCTCCTACTAGATTTAGTTCTCCGACTCTGACCATTTCGTACATCTGAGCTCCTGCCATATTCTTTGCTACAACTACTGGGCCGGTGATCCTTACTATAGTACCTTTAGCCACCATACTGATCCAATAGACCTATGAGGAGTGATTTATTAATCCTTTTGCGTCTCAGCTTACTGGTCAGTTCACGACGAGGGGCTACTACTCTGAGAAAGTAGAGATATATGGTCTTAACTTGTAGGGTATGGGTCACTTAGATGCTCGTATCTCATAGTAGTTCTTGGAGTATTTCAAAAATATTTTTAATTATTTGAAGCTATCCTAGTCGATATAATGACATTATGGCCCATGGCATGACGCCTAAGGCTATTACCAGTATTGCTAGTCCTAACATTCCAGCTACCATCCAGTAATTAGCCTCCTTAACCTCCACAGGTTTAGTATCAGGCTTATACCAGAAGACTTGCCAGAAGTACCTTAGTGAATAAGCTGCACTAACCAGAGTCGCTATGCCTGTGAGTACTGCTATCCAG
>Ga0190311_1000484_pt1 | contig 12102 bp, 24 predicted proteins | sample 48700789_MG_FD_165037 | JGI IMG/M metagenome (GOLD analysis project Ga0190311, IMG submission 165037) | Hydrothermal vent sediment bacterial communities from Southern Trench, Guaymas Basin, Mexico - 4870-07-8-9_MG | ecosystem: Environmental > Aquatic > Marine > Hydrothermal vents > Sediment ...
TTATGGAAACGGATAGCTTGTTGTCTTCTATTATAAATACCTCTGAGAACTTCTTGCCTGTATGCTTGAGAATTCTAATCATTTCAGGAATCGTTACCAGAAATCTTTTGTTGTTGCAACACCATCCGCAGTTTTTACAGGGTTCTAACTCTAAAATAGAGTCTTCAGCTTTAACTCTTAGTTCATCATCCTTCTCTATCAGTTCCTCTATCCCTGTTTTCAATTTATTTTCCAAAGACATGTTTTAACTCCTCTAGCTCCTCTTTTAACTTCTCTATTTCCCTTTCCTTTTTCTTTATCTCTTCCTCTTTCAGCTTTATTTTTAGCTCCAGATACCACTTTTTAGCCTCTTCCCTTAAATCCGTTATTAATAGCCTCAATGGAACTAAATCCACCGTTTTGTATTTAGCGTAAACATCACATGCGTAAATCAGAGCTTTTAATTCATCGCTACTTTCTCCAGCTTCAAGCTCCTTTCTAAGCTTCTCAACGAATTTCTCATCCAGCATTTTACTGCACACTAGATGAGACCCCCCATCAGGATAGAACTGCATTTCAAAGAAGCTTCTGTAGATTGCGAAGTACTGTTCATCCTTCTCGGAGAAGACTAAAAGTCTGTCCTCTACCCATCTCGCTATATATGTCGTTTTGAATTTGTATGCCAATCCTGAAGGTATCTGGTCTTTCTCCTCATCAGAGCAATCGGTTATATCGACTACTGGATGTTCCAGTTGTATTTTCAAACCGTTCAAAACCATATCCAGATGAGCCATAACATCACCTACAACCTTTTATTACTATTATAAGATAGATTATAAACAATATATTTAACAGTAATACTAGGAATAGGATGAAGAATGTTATGTGTATGGTTAAGTTTGCTAGAACAACTGCTTCATCTGCCTTTTGGATTAAATAAGATGTTATGTTCATGATTACACCTTCCTAATAAATCCATTCTTAACCCAATAATCGATTTCCTCTGGTGTAGGACAGAGATGTGGTAATCCATAGCTATGTAACCATCTCATGAAAACCATTAGATGAAGTGCTGTTCTGTTAATCTTAAGAGCATCCAGTATTGCTTGTATCGTGAACTGATACTTTCCCTTTGCTAACTCCTTCTCAACCTCTTTAATCCAATCTTCGAAGCTCCTCATATACAATCACTTCCCTATTTCAACGTATTCCAGAGCCATCAAAACCATATTAATAACCAATTCTACCTGATTTGATGACGATGCAATAGCTTGTGCAATTTTTTTCTTTACCATCGCATCAGAACATCTACTCATAGTTACCATCTCCCTCTTCCTCTTCCTCTTCATCAACATCCAGACCAAAGGTAACAGCCATCCTGTTAAGGATGTTAGATAGCTTTCTGGTAATATTTGCAAGCTCTAAATTGTTCAACTTTGCATTAAGGTTAAGTAGTTCAAACTCTACATCTCCTAGCTCTTCGTAGAATTCTTTTAAATGTTCATAGTTGCACATAACGAATCACTTTCTCATCAACTTTTTCTTAATCAACTCTACCTCGTATGTGATTTTGTCTATTTCCTTTCTCAACTTTCTTAGTTCTAGTTCCCTCTTCTCCTCATCTGTTTTTCTAAATTGCCATGTTAGTATAGCTACTGGTACTGATACCATCATCAAAGCATACAACCAACAATCAAGCCTTAGTAAATAAAGCAATACCATTGTGGTCGATATAACCAGACCATGTCCTATATTATTGTTCATAGATTAGCACCACCTCTTACTCCTTTACAACCCATTTCCTGACTCCCTTCCTCTTAACGAACTTTGCCTTACTGAGAATACTTTCAACCAAGTCTTTATTTTCCTCTTCAAGCTTCTTGAAGTAGTCTTCTTCGTATTCTTCGAAGATTTTTCGCAACCCTTGTAGTATTATGTGCTTCAAGTTCAGATACTTGCCATCTGCAATTAACAGAATAGCTTTTATATAGTCATCTACTGGCAACTCTACGCTAAACCTCATTCTTTTTTCACCGGATTCTACCCTACTATCCTTCATAATATAAAATAGATGTAACTGTTATATAAATGTTGTTGTGTTATTAGAAGATTCTCCACTCCTTACCCTCTTCAGTTTTCTTAGATGTTCCTACGTATTTCTTCCATTGTGCCGGTGTCATCTCGTATTTAACATAATACTTACAGTTTCGCCATTCATCTTCGCTAAGACAGTATTTCTGGTAGTGCTCCAAATCTATCTTAGCTGGACAGAATTCCAGATTTGGACACGGCATAAACAACACACTCCTTACTTTACAACACTAATCTCCAACTTCGTAGTACTTATAGAAACAATCTAAGCAAATCCAACCGTGAAACCTGTTCCAATGCAGAGTTACATTGGATTTTCCACAAATACTACACCTTGGTTTTTTCTTTTCAGACATGACAATCACCTTACTATTTTTCCTCTTTAAGCATCTTATCTATTTCAACTATACAAGCTTCCAATGTTGTTTTTATCTTTTTTAGTAAAGCTTTATCTGAGCAATCTAAGTTGAAAGACTGAACCGTTCTAAGCATGGCATAAGTATTCTGAACGTTCTTATCTATTGCATCCAACAAAAAACCTTTAGCATTCATAAGACATTACCTCTCCTAACCTTTTTCATAACTTCTTCTACATCTATTAACTCTTCCTCGACTTTCACTCCCTCTTTTCCTTCAACTTCTTCATCTACTTTTTCTTTTACCTTTTCAAAAGCCTTATGCTCTAACCTACATAGTCTGCACAACGCTGGAAACTCCTCGCAGAAGACCTCTTTCAGTATATCAAAGCCAATATCGTACTCCTTGGAGTAGTGCTTCAAAACATTTATTACAACCTTTGTCGGATGATAAGTCTTCTTTTGCTTATGCAGACTTAGAAGTCTGTAATACCAACTGAATTCTCCTTCCTTTCTGATTTTTCGGACTATACCCATTTTATCCAGCACTTCTCTAGCTCTCAAATACATGTCAATCAGGTACATACTCTCACCTCAGGAATTTTACAAGATTATCCACAATTTCAATATATCTCAATTCTACCAATTGCCTTAACCACTTTTTAACAGTTCTTTTATCACTACCCCTTATCACTTTTATAGCCTCTTCAACAAAGACTTTTGGACATTCATCGACCTCATCAAAGTTTATATCGTATTTACCACTTATGTATTCTTTTATTTCTAAGAAAACTTCTCGGATTTTGCTTTTCTGTATAGACGACATGCAATTTTTAGAGTTTGTGCTCGTGTGCTTGTGTGCAGGGTCTTCGATGTAACTCAATATTGCTTTTTCTACCACATAACTTATAATTCCTTTGAAGATTGTTCCGTATTCTTCTGCTATAAATTTCCTCAAAGCTTCATCCGTTTCTTCATTAACCCATACAAGAAGAGGTTTTCTTCTACCTCTATACTTCTTAATTTTTTCTTCTTTTTCTATAGAATTTCTCATAACCAAATCACCTCATATTTCGATATTGATTAATGTACATATTCATAGAATGGATATTTAAGATTATTGGTTAATATTGATATCATTATCTAAGAACATTTTAATATCGATAATATGTATAAATATTTATGTATTATAATGGAAACTAATATAATTTTATGTTAATATAATCGTTAAAGTAGTTCTTAACATACATGACAATATATATATAGTATCCTAACCTAAATGATATATATATATTAGATATCCCAACTTTTTTTACTCACCAACTCTCAACACACGAGCACACACATGCAAAAAGTACATACATTCTTTGATTTTATTTTAAAGAATACGTGTCTTTAGGGTTATTAAAAATCTAATTATAAAATAAAAAATATTGTTTACTTGTTTATATGGTGAACGAGCACTTTCAAAACAACAATAGCCTTCATCAACTTGTCCAACGATATTTCTTCATCTCTAAATCCAAACCACTTCAGCAATCTAATTGAAGCTCCGACAAAGCTACCCGTTTTTAAGATTTTCCTCAACTCTGTAGAATGCTTGTGGAAAAGCTCATCATACTCTTCTCTAGAAATTCCTAAAATCTCGTAAATCTTGTTAAATTGCTTTACTCTAGATAAGACTTCTTCAACCATAAAATAGCTACAAAGTAATAACAATATAACATTAACGGTTGCAATACTTTCGCAACACTCTTCTACATTTATATACAAATTCCGACAACATCTGAACATGGTAGTCTATGTAATAGATGACTGGGAAATCTTCAAGGATAGCGTAGCTACATGCAGATATAAGCTCTACAGGGTTAAGGAGTTGGGTAATCTAGTAATAGTTCAAGCGAAGGCTGGAAGGATAGGTTTTGAAAAGCAGTTTAACCTTACAAATCCTAAAGAAAAAGAGGAATACGATAAGGTAATGGAAGATATAAGAACATGGGGTTTCGTAGAGGTAAAAAAAGTAGTAGATGATGACCAATTCTTTTATTAACATTATTAAGTTATTATAACTTATGAAAGAATTAACAAAAACAATCCTTACCGATGTACATGAGGATGAGATATACGAAGCAATATTCAAATTGGCTGAAAGGTTTGCCTGTTACGATGGAGACCCTGTAGATGACATTCAAGAATACCATCATGAGGAATATGGAAAGGATAACAGGTTAATCTACATAATGACTCCTGTCGGGGAATATCTGTTCTTCAGGGTTAAAAGAAAGACATCTAAACAAAACGAGTATTATGTGGAATACTTAGGGAGTAATTGGGGGAATTGTAAAAAGGTAAAAGACTAATCAAATAGGATAACTTTTTCCACAAGCGGAGCAATAGAGCCAGATAGTCTTTTCACCAGTTCTGTTATCTCTTCTTGCGTTGAGCATGGCTAAATGTCCATGAGGACATGTAAATCTGAGCATATCTGAGTCGTATCCTTCTACTGCATGTATTAGCTCTACTGTAATTTCTTTCAGCCAACCTTCAAAGGCTTTTAGGTCATCAAGTACTCTTAGATTTCTTATCTTTCTTTCCATCTCTGCTGTTAGAGATGCATCCCCTAGTCTGATGTGTTCAATCAGTCCAGTAATCTTCATTCCCAGCCTTGTAGGCATTAGCTCTTCATCGATATATCTGCACTTCTTAAGCTCTGTAACGTATTCATGTCTTGTAGCATCAGTCCCAAGCTGATTTCTTACCATCCATCTGACAACATTCTTAGCATCCAGCTTGCTAACTGAGAATCTTGAACCCGCAAATATCGTCTTTGTCTTGTATTTCTCCATCTCGAATTTGACAATTCTGTACTTACCCAATGGTATTTCCTCTCTTATTTCGATATCTACAGTATTTATCACATCCTCTTTGTTCTTGACATCTACACACCATGTCTTTCTGAATTCTATGTTATCGGCTTTGAATACAGCTATCTTCCTTTCTATTCTGAGTGGTGGTGCAAATGCTCTATTAACTCTCTCTATTAAGTAATTCATGACGACCTTTTCAGCTAAGCTTAGCTTGTTTTTCATATAATGCTCAATTCCTATTTCGGTTGGCAGTATTGGAAGCTTATCTCCTTCTGGAGTTCCATGTGGACAATATCTGTAACTGAAGTTATCTGATTGCAGTAGGTTATTCTTCCTGAACAACTCTTCTAACTCAATAAGAACATGCTCTGGAGCATGAGTTGATTCTGTTCTCGGATATGTGATTAGCTCATTCAGATACATCTGCTCAAGTAGGTTTATTGTATAATCTGGGTCGAATGGTAAATCCCTCTGCACTCTGTAAGTATCTGGTAGCTCTTCAGACTGCTCTTCTTCCTCTTCCTCTTTCTCATATCTAACAAGTTCACAGTAGTCATAGTTTCTGAATTCTTGTGGAGCTTTTATCAAGCCAATAGGAGTTTCTATATAAACAATCTTATTTCCGTATTCCAGTTCCAAACCCTCTCTTGGCTTTAACCTAACATTCGTCTTCGTTCCCTTGACTATGTAAGTTAAAACTGGATTTCTTACCCTTCCCATGCTTATTGCTATGCTAATGTCCTCGTAACCCAATTCTACCTTGAAGACCTTTGTAACTGCCTTAGTTAAGTTCAATCCGATTATTGCATCTGCTATGTTCCTAGCTATTCCCTGTGTTAGTAGGGTTTCATCCATTCTCCTCAGATTGCTGAATGCGTTTGCAATGTCTTTAGCTGTTAAGGATGGCATGTAAGCTCTCATCGGTAAATGATAGCTTGAAAGCTTATTTTTTAGAAAAGCGTAGATTCTTTCTCCTATAACTTCTCCCTCTCTATCCCAATCAGTATTATGGCATAATACTCCACCAAGACCACATACAAAACTCTCTGTTTCTGTAGAGAAATCATATACATACTCTGTAGTAGGTTCAACGATTTCCACTTTTTTAACTTTAGCTAGTATAAATCCACCATATACTTTCTTTGCTCGATTTTTACCACTACTATAAAACGTAATTCTGTAACTTGGAGACTGGTTAGGATGTTTACCAGAGATAACAGATATGCTCGCAATTATACCATCTTGTAATAGTAAATTAACTAACCCTTCAGCCATTCTTTTACTACTTGTAGCGATTGTAACCATATCACTTTTAACTGTTCCATCACCTTTGATATATGCATCAATGAAAGCTCTTCTGCACTTTGAATCAACATTATACATGAAATTTGGAATCTCTTTTGTTGTAGCGTTTTTCCCCTCTAAACCGAACACCTTTGCAAATAGGAAATATATCAAAGCATTACGAACAATTACATGATAGCAACCCCTTTTGTCCCTATATACTTTAACATCGATACCAAACACATCTTTTATGAGTTTGCAAACCTCTTCAGCATATTGTCTTTCAGTCTCAGTCTTTCCAAAATGAAATCTTACTGCATACACTCCTTTTTTAGTTTTGTTTAAAGACCCTTCTGCTAGGTAATATCCTAACAAAGCACACAATTTTTCATCTACTTTTATATATCTTTTAATTGCATGATTTCTATGATGTATTGGAACTAAGTAAGCATCATCTAACAACCTTACATCTATCCCTTCTTGCAATAACCATTCAAGTGCTTTGTAGTTATGTGCATAACTTTTTCTAGACCCTCTCCATTGATGCTCTAGTATCCATTCCGTATTGCTCCCTCTTTTTTCAACTAATTTCTGTTTTAATATCTCAACCATTTTATTCGAGTAAATATATATTTTTGATTCGAAACCTCTTTTTAACAACTCATCTAGCAAATCTATAATAATTGTTTGTGGATTTTCAGGGATATATCTTGGAATTAGTAACAAATCTCCTTCTTGTATTTCATCTCCTCTCTTAAGCTTAATTTTACCTTTTTCTACAACAAAAACACTATGAGATGATGTAACTCTCACAGTTCTACCATAACTTAGTGTAATTTTATAGAGTGGCTCATTTATAAGGTGTCTAGATACTCCTTTAATTTCTGCAAAAACAATTTTTCCTGATTTATCCATTGACAGAACTTTATAGTCTTTGAAAGACACTTCCCCAGCTAATACCTTATCAATAAATTCTCCTACTCTCCATTGTTCAATACCATTCTTTCCAAGCAAAAGGATATTTTCATCCCAATCAACACTAGCTACGATTACATCATCGCATTCCTTGAACAACTCAGCCATAACGAGTAATCTCTTCTGTTCTGTTTCTCTCCAGTAGTAATCGAACAATGGAAGCTTTATCCTGTCTATTCTCGTGTTCAAACCAGTTAGCCATACTTTTAGCAAGTGTCCCCTTGCTGGAACTACGATGTAGTCTTCGTTTTCCCAGTATGTTATTCCTTCCAATGTGTATTGGGAGCAATTCAGAGCTTTAGCTATTTTCTCTCCTGCCTGTTCCTTCTCACTTACTACCAACCATCTCATACCTTCTCACCAATATAAACTATAACACAACTGTTATATAAACCTTATGGTATTATACTTGTAAAGGTATTTTTAAAGATATATCTCAGTAAGCAGGGGGGATGATGAACTGGGATTCTACTGAGCCATGATGAATTGTCGTGGAACTGACCCCTCAATCATGCTACTCAATGACAGGATTTACTTCTCAACAAGATGACCCTCTCCACGTTCAAGCTTAACCGATTAAGGATTCGAAACGTTCAGGATGAAACCCCATCCGCTTTCGCAACTACCGAGAATATTCCGAATCATCAGCAAAAAGCCCTCGACATTTAAAGCTCCCCAGAGTATATCCTCTAAAACCATGCTAAGATTTAACATAATCTTAGAAAAAATAAGACTTTGATTGTATTAAGCTCATAGTAATTTTTCTCTAGCAACTGGACAGTTTGCAATTGCTTTTATGATTAGTTCTATGCTTTCATTTCTAGTAGTATAAAGCTTTAAACCATAGAACTTACAGCACCAAAGAGTTCCACCAGTAGTTGGCATTTCGTAATAGAATTGACATTTCTTACAAATCAACTCACCAATCATCCTAATACTTTTGCACAAAGGTATAATAACCTTTACCTATTAACAACAAGAAATTCAAATCCCTCTCTAGTTCCACACATAATAGTCTCTCTTACAATTATTTCATACTTCTCCAGTAATATTACTGTATATTGTTCACCGTAATCATCTATCTCTCTTCTTACTGAAATAATCTTAAATCCATGTCTCTCCAAGTTATTTCTGAGTATTCTGACAAATGTATTGAAGTAAAAGTCTTCCAAGCATTCTTCTTTAACTCTAATACCTTTTGAATAAACGTAATAATAAATATCGTAAGCAAACAGTTGGGAATAATAAGTTAAATAATTGAGAAAAGATAACTCGTTAATCATATTTTTCAACCTCTTTCAAAATACTTTTTCTAATTTCTTGTAAAACAGTAAGCAATTGCCTTAGTGTTAGCTTGTGTTTTGGGTCTGGTATGTAACAATGGGCTAATGACCATTCTGATTCATTTTCATCGAGAATAAATGCTATCCATCCCTTCTTTCCCTTAAAGATGTTTGCTGGAGCACCTTTCCAAACCATTGGTAATCGCATTTCTAGTACATAGTTGTTTAGAAATGCTCCATCTCCAAGCCATACTTCAATGTTTCCTATTCTTATAATCTCGTGTACATCTTCCTCTGGCATTTCAGCCATATATACCCACCCTCATCAACCTATCAATCTTTTAATTATTATATCAACTTCCTTCTTAGCCTCTTCAATCCCCTTCTCCCTGAGCAATTCTGGTATTCTTTCTATCAATGACTTCTGAAGCTCTCTAGCCTTTTTTGAGACCATCTCTCTCTTGAATCTTGCTCTTTCAAAGTTTTCCATGCTCTCTCTGAACTTTTTATACTGTTCTCTAACGAAATCGATTTTATCCTTGTATTTTTTGAATGTTATCGGTAACTCGTTTCTAGCTATTGTTTTTATTGTGAACCATGATTCCCCTGATGGTTCTGTTGCATACTCGTGAATTCCAGTACTGATTAACTTTTGAACCCTGAAACTGTCGTCTTCTGCATCAAAGACCAATCTGAACTTTCTGTATAGTGGACTCGATGGAGACCTTAGTTTCCTTGGAACTGTCCATGTTTTTATGATAAGTATGTTTGGATTAACTGGGTTTAACCCTAGCTTTTTTGGACTTATGGGACTTGGTACATTTATTTTTCTGATGTAGTGCTGTATGCTGTTCACTATATAGTCTTGTAACTCAAAGAATAAATCAATGCAATCCCAACAAATTCCTGCTCTGTGCAAGTGCTCGTATTCTTTACCACAAATCTTACACTTAGCCATATCAAATCCCCCTCGACAAAATTCTAAAATCATACCTTCCATTAACCACATAAAACTGAATTTCCCTACCAAATTGGTCGTAAAACTTACCATTCCTGTAAGTTATTGAAGTTACTCCGGCTAACAACAACCATCTCATTATTTCTCTATCCTTGAATACATGAGTAATTCCATTCCCATTTACAGGAGCTATTTTAGGTCGCTCCAGTAACATCCTCATGAGCCTATCTATCCTACTCATATCCCTCACCTACATAATAAGTTATGACACAATTGCTATATAAAACTTGTGTTATTAGAGTTCGACAATCACGTAATTTGCCTAATAGGCATTTGTCCATTAACGACAACAATTTTTCGTTGATTGACGAATTGAAAGGGGTTAAGACCCCGCTCGGTAACTCGATGTCTTACCTAACCTTAGTATAAAAGATAAGCCAATAGTTAGGTAAGACAAACAATTCAAAAAATACAAAGGCAAGAATAAGAAAAAAAGAATGAGTTACCTTTTCGCTTCAGCTATGGTTTTTTTAGCATACATTAAAGCATAACAATACATGCAAATGTTCTCATCATGCTCGGAATTTCCACCGACAAACCATTCTCCACAAATACGACATTTAGGCATGATATCACTCTCCTTAAAATGTCCACAACTTAATAATATCTACGACTTTCTTATCAATTCCTGAGTTTTCAAGTTCTCTTATAAAATATTTGAAATTAGAACTGTTCCAAGCAATAGCTGTTATTTTATAGTTAATCATCTCTCAACCCCCTGTAAAATATATAGTAAACAATGCCTAACAAAATGCTCCGTGTATTTTATTCCTTTCTTTCTCAACGATTGGATTATTGAAGCTAAAGCTACTACTTGTTCTTCGATTTGCTGAGAATACTTGAGCCTGTATATTACACCGAGAAGACGGCGGTTATTGCTTTTAATAGCATACTGCTCTAATTGTCCTATTTCCTCAATAATAATTTCTTCTGCCATAATACCACCCCTAAACAATTACAACGTGCTCTGTGTATTCTTCATCATCGAATTCTGATTTTTCTTTTATTACTTGTATCCTGTTTTCTGCTTCCTCGACAATTCTTTTTAATTTTTGCCATTCTTTGATTTTCTCGTTCATTTGCTCAATAATGTACGGAATGTTTGTATGTTGTGGCTCTTGAATTTCTGGGTCGTAGTTTCTAATTTCATCCTCAAGCCAGTTTTGCAACTCTGGCAATTCCAGTTCCTCAATGATTCTCATGTATTCTTGTAGAATGAAAACATTGGCAATTGTTTTAAGCTGATGTAACGCTAGTTTCTTTGTTTTTGGAATAATGCAAACTGGGTTGTTTTCATCCCAGAAAATTCCTGTAATTACATAATAACCCTTGTTTTCTTGTATGCTGTAGTATTCGTTCTTGTATAGTACTTCTTCTTGCGTTTGTAGGTCGTAGAGCCAAGGGAAGTTGTAGTTGTATGTAAACCTAATATATGTAAACCTACTCCCTACCATCATTACCACCTCTAATATCAAATATCTAATATTTGATATTTAATATTTTCTATTTACCCCGTCAAACACATCATCACCTTTATATAAAATTCGACAATAAGCCAATTCGTCTAATAGGCATTTGTCCATTAACGACAGAAATTTTACGTTAATTGACGAATTGACTAATGATAAGGTGATAGGCTAAATGGCTTTATTATAGTTATAAATAAGGTATTAATTATAAAAAGAACATTCAACTAAGCATAAGACAAATAGCATAAAAATCTAAAAATATAAAACCGTTAATGGATATATGATAATTCCTATTATATTAATAAATAAGGAATTAATCATTATATTTAATATAACTAATAGTAAGGATAACTTAATTCTCAAGGTGAACTATGCTATAATATGGCATAATCTTTTCAGGTTAAACCATGCTAAAGATTAACATACTATTGTCCAGGTAAATCATGTTAATGCTTAGCATAGTTCCATAGGATTGATAGTTTAGGACTCCGGAATATATTACAGCTTAACCATGCTATTATATGTTATATATATCCTATGTTATAATATATTGTTATTAGGCAATCGATAATATATAGCATAACCTAAATGTTAGATGTACTCTACTTTAAGCAATATATTAAGCGAGTTATCAACATAGCCTTTAAGCGTGTTGCTAACCGTATTGTTAAGTGTGTTGCCAAGTGTGTCGTCAAGTGTGTCGCTGACGGCGTAACTAACACTCGACCCAAATATATATTATTACACGTGTAATAATATATATTTGGGTCGAGTGTTAGT
>Ga0190311_1000485_pt1 | contig 12098 bp, 7 predicted proteins | sample 48700789_MG_FD_165037 | JGI IMG/M metagenome (GOLD analysis project Ga0190311, IMG submission 165037) | Hydrothermal vent sediment bacterial communities from Southern Trench, Guaymas Basin, Mexico - 4870-07-8-9_MG | ecosystem: Environmental > Aquatic > Marine > Hydrothermal vents > Sediment ...
ATCTTGTATCCATGGCCCGATAAGACCAACCTCACCACCATGACCCCTCACCCATTGCATAGATCATAGTAGATGCAATAGCTCGGGCAGTTCGCAGGCTTCCCAGGATCAACTCCATTATGGATCACGTTGAACGCCTCATCCCTGAGTTCCAGAAACTCTCTCCTAAGCTCATCCCCTATGAAGTAGGTGACGTTCCTAACCTTCACAAACCTCCCATCACTCCATAGATACGAGACTATCCCATAATCTATCGGTATCTCTAGATCGGACTCTATCGCGAGGGCGTAGCCCGCCAGGACATACTTGTGGAATGGCCTCACATCCCCAGTCTTTATCTCGACCACGATCCTCCTCTCGGTGAATAGATCGACCCTAAGTTCCTGTGAGAGTCCTAGGAGGCGGCCGTTGACGAGCCTCTCAACATCCATCGGAACGGCCTTCGCCAACACGCTCTCCAATTGAGGTCTCTTAACCTCTGATAGAATCCTGTCGAGCCTCGCGGAAGCCTGCAGGATCAGAAAATTGTATAATGCCTCCGCCTCCCTCCTAAGCCCCTCCATCTCCCGCTCATTCAGGTATCTTGAAGCCGCATACTTCTTGAATATCGAGTCTAATATCTCGTCCCTCCTCCCCGATAGTTCTTGGAATAGCTCCGCCCCAGAACACAAACCCTTCAGATAAAGGGTTGACTTCACCTCCTGGACGGTCTTCGAGGAGATCGCATGATAGATCCAACCCCTAACGGTCTTATAGGTGTATGGAGCCGGCCTCCCCAAAACCCTCCTCAGATAGATGTCCCGATAAGTTGGGCAATAGCGGTTCGCAACCTCCGAAACCCCAAGATAAACTCCCTCCAACGGCGGCGAGAGAATGTCATTAGACCAGTTCCAGCCCCTAAGCTCATCGCTCACACCGCCATAGATAGATCTAAGCTGCCTAAGAGCCCTGTCGAGCTCCAGGGGATCCATAAAGAACACGGGTAATCCCCCGATAATCTCCCCGAGACAAGTTATAAAAAGTTCGCAGATGAGCCGTTAGAAGCTCCCAATGGAAAGGTTTATTAAGAGGTGGTACATGTTTTTAAGCGAATCCCTGAATAGGGCTTGTACCACTACCCTTAAATGAGAATCCCCTAACTGGGGCTTAGAGGCTGGAAAAATAGCACGGAATCTCAAAAAGAGAATTGAAAGATGTTAATCCCTCTTCTTTAATAGTTCTAAAGCGACTTCATGAATCTCAAAAAGAGAATTGAAAGCTTCCCTTACACCGTAGCTGGATATGTGGTTGGTTATCGTCGCGAATCTCAAAAAGAGAATTGAAAGCCAAACGTCTCGATCAAGCAATCGAGATCCTCAAGCTTTAAGAATCTCAAAAAGAGAATTGAAAGTTGTATCTCGGGCATTTTCTCGGGTCTTCGAGGGCCGGTCCATACGAATCTCAAAAAGAGAATTGAAAGATGTTTACTGTATGTCTCGGATGTCCAAGCCTCATAGAGAATCTCAAAAAGAGAATTGAAAGCGATCTCCGCCCTAAGCTCCTCGAATTTCTCGGTCATCTGGAATCTCAAAAAGAGAATTGAAAGTCAATCTCCAGCTTGGCGCTCATTCTTCCTCAACCTCCTTTGAATCTCAAAAAGAGAATTGAAAGTGAAGCCATACAAAGCGAATCCAAAGCCCGTCAACGGTAAGAATCTCAAAAAGAGAATTGAAAGAGGTGTAATAGTCAACGACAATTGCCTCGAAGTCATAGAATGAATCTCAAAAAGAGAATTGAAAGGCATAGATATTATAAAATTCAAACTACCTACCCTGAATACCCCCCTGGAATCTCAAAAAGAGAATTGAAAGTACGAGAGGCTTAGGAATATTCACCTTAACGACCATCATCCGAATCTCAAAAAGAGAATTGAAAGTCGCAATCGGCGGGCATTATGAGCCTCCTAGCCTTCATGAATCTCAAAAAGAGAATTGAAAGTTGATCATTGCTCATCTCTCCCTTACGTAAAGCGTTTGTCGAATCTCAAAAAGAGAATTGAAAGTAATCATATTGCATCTTCAAGTATTGCTCCCAGAGCTTCTTCGAATCTCAAAAAGAGAATTGAAAGCCGAGTGTCTTCCCCTAATTTAGCCTGGACGCCCGGGGTCGGAATCTCAAAAAGAGAATTGAAAGGTATGATAGTAGAAATGATAGCCACAATCAGTAGAATATCGAATCTCAAAAAGAGAATTGAAAGTTTCGAGAGACTCTTGGGATCGCCAGAACCCCTCTAATGAATCTCAAAAAGAGAATTGAAAGATCAGAGTCCGCCCCTTCAGAGTCCCGCCTCTTGGTATTACGAATCTCAAAAAGAGAATTGAAAGATTGGGGGAAGCGTTATGGTTTGCCCGGGGATGGTTATGGTGGAATCTCAAAAAGAGAATTGAAAGTACTTGGAGGCTCAGGACCAACCATCTACTCGACCCCCGAATCTCAAAAAGAGAATTGAAAGTCAATTCGCAAGACGCTGGGATAGACCCCATTCCAGCGAATCTCAAAAAGAGAATTGAAAGATAAGATCTTGTTTTTCGGATCTGAGAGAGGTGGTGTTAAGGAATCTCAAAAAGAGAATTGAAAGATTGGAGGGACTCCGCCGCTCCACTCCACGGTGAACTCGAGAATCTCAAAAAGAGAATTGAAAGTGGCTCGAAAAGAGGCGATAAAAAAGGAATAGGAGGTTTGAATCTCAAAAAGAGAATTGAAAGACCTTATATGCGGCTTGCTGAATGTAGCCGGTCACCCTCCCATGAATCTCAAAAAGAGAATTGAAAGGAGTAGTCCGCCGGGGCCGGTCAGCATGCCGAAGATCAGGAATCTAAAAAAGGATTTAAAGGTGGAATGAAGCTATAGGCTGATCATAATGCCTCCCAGCGTGCGGAATTTCGTTACTTATTAAATAGTGGACACTAGATGAACACGCTATAAAATTTAATTAATAAGTTAGAGTTCGGCCAAAATCCTAGTAAGTTTTTATAAAATGATTTTAAAATCTGAAACGATCCATGAAAGCAAATAATAAATAATACAGGAATCCATAGGATTTAAGAGGCGATAAACATTGTCTGGGTCTCGCACAGGTTCGCACCCATTACTCAGCCCTTATAAAATATTTGACTTAGTCTTTATCAAAGCTGTCACAAACCTTCATCCTGGAGTGGGTAGGGCAGGTGAAATCGTTGACTTACCGGTTCAAAAAGATAACTTCGGTTTTCCAATAATATATTCATCAAGTATAAAGGGCTCTCTAAAAAGCACTCTATGGAATATGGATAAACATTTAGCCAGATCTCTCTTTGGCCCGGACCCAGAAGAAGATATAGAGAAATTCACTTCAGCCATAGCAATATTAGATGCCTTCATGGTAGCCTTTCCAGTAAGAAGCTTAGAGGGTGTATATGCCTTCGCAACATCTCCCATGCTGCTTCATAGACTGAATGAATATCTCATGATTGCCGGCATCAGTAACGAAGCTGTTGAAAAATTCTCAAAGATCACTATAAAAGAAGGTGAATGTTATGCGACCTCAAAGGCTACAGACTTTCTTAAAGTCAAAGCTCTAGGAGATGGCGATATAATCATCATTAATGAGGAAATACAAGTTTCATGCGTAAAGGATGACGAAATCAATAAACTTGAGAAATTCATCGGTGTAGAGGAAGGAAGACTAATCCTATTAAATAATAATGATGCTCTAAGAGCCATCGAGAGATCTCTCATGAGAGTAACTAGAATAGCTATTGATAGAGAAAGGAAAACTGTTAAGAGAGGTGCTCTATGGACCGAAGAATACGTACCCCTAGGCAGCATATTCGCCACAGTCTTTCTATACTCAGGAGCAAAATTATCGGAAAGTTTCCTAAAGAGGATTGAAGAAGAGAAACATGAAGAACTGGAAGAAGTAAAAGCTCTACGTAATGTAGAGAATGTTAAAAAGAAGCTTGAAGAACTATTTGAAAGGACCAAAGGATACTTAATTATTGGTGGGAATGAAACCATAGGAAAGGGTATTGTGAAACTTGAATTTAAAGGTAGGTGATAATTTATGAGTATAAGTGAAAATGTATCACGCGCCATAAACGACTTTGACGTACTCCTAGCTTCTTTAAAAGAGAAAGACAAAAGTAAAGTAGGTGGAAGTTTTAGAGCACGATGTAGAGAAATACCAAGCTTAATAGAGGATGTAGGTTTCATACCAGCTCTTAGTTTTTGTTACGCAAAAGCAAAGAAGGAGATTTACGATGAAATAAAAGAGAAATTAAATCAAAGGATCGAGATTGATGAGAAAGATTTTATGGAAAAGAGTTATGGCATCTATCTATATTTAACATTAAAAAGATTGTCGGAACTTAAGCTAATAGATAAAACACATGTAAATGATCCAATTCAAGCTTTTGAAGAACTTAGTCAAGGTAAAGAAAGAGTGGCCAGTATGCTTATTAAACCATATCTCGTTCAACTAAAGAAATTAGCTGAAGCAGTATTCAAAGCTGAAGGGTGAAGAAGATGAGGTCTTGGTTAGATGTTCAGCGGAGCATCTTAAGTGATTGGATAATAGTTGAAATAGATTTAGAAAATATTACTCCAATAAGAGTAGGCGGCTACAACGCAAGGCCAGTTAGTGACAGACTTGGAATAATCGAAGGTATTCGTACACAAAATATAAAAGGTCTTTGGAGATGGTGGGCAAGAGCGATATTGGCTGGCGCCATGCTTTCCAGAAATATACCATTACCTTCAAGCATTTCCGACTTAGATAAAGAGATATCTCAACTTCTAGGAAGTACTGAAGCAAGTTCAGAGTTCTTCATTCAATTAGCCTTCGATAAGAGGCGCGCTACATACATAACATCGAATAATCTAGTAAACATACCTAGAATAAGATTGGTTACAATGAAAATGAAAAGAGAGGAGATGCAGAAAATTGAACGCTATTACAATAAACTAGGATTAAAATTAATTTTTGGCAGTAGAAAGAGTATAAGAGAAAATGATAAGAATGCAATTATGTTCGCACTTTCTTCTCTTATAATTGCTCTAATATTTAGTGGCATCGGCTCAATCACAACAAGAGGATTTGGAAAACTTAGCATTATTAACCTAGAAACAAAAACTCACGTTTTGAAAAATGAAATTGCAAACCTTAAACAATTATTAGACAAAATACATCAGCAAGGCAGCGAGGAAGGTATAACAAATGGACTAAAAGAATTAATCTCAGTTTCATTAAATTATGCAGCAAACTACAAATCTTTAGGAAAAGCGGGGAGGGAAATTCGAGTATATAAATTACCTAAAATCCCTACACTTGCTTTAAATTGCACTCCTGAAGTATTTCGCGTTGAAACTATTTGCATTTCAAGACGAAATGTCATACGGATCCTCGAATGTTTAGGTAAATCAACTATGAAAGTAGAATGGAAAAGAAGCTTGGGACTTCCTATTACAAGCCCCGGAAAGAATTTGCATACATGGGTTTTAGGCTTACCACGTTATCAAAGGTTAACAGGCTATCTCCCTAATAGTGAAAAAGGAAAAGAGATAAGAAGGCAATCACCAATTGGATTTACAGTATTAAAATGTCACGAGGGTTTTGCCATAATTCTATACGGTTTCTTAACAGCTGATCTTTCTCAATTATTAACAGGCTATAAAAATCTTGTTCTAAAACATATTGGCTTTCATGCACGTCGTAGAAATGTTACAAGTGTTTATGATGATTTGGTAACCAGAGGTCTTGTTTCCACTACCGGGCGCCTTATACAAATTGATCCTGCAATGCCTACCGAGGAGATCTATCGGGTATGTTTTAACGAGGCATGGGAATTTGTAAAGAAAATAATTAAAGGGGGTTGTTGTGGATGAGCCGTGGTAGATTAGTAAATCGATTAGAAAAGCTTAAAGCCGCATTAGTTGAAGAAGGTTTGAGAAATCCTAATGCATGGAGTTCTATATCTATAGTCGGATCAAAATTGTTAATAGATAAAGCTCAAGGAATTAGGATTGAGGAAGATAAAAGAAGAGTTCTAGAGAGTATCGTTAGGTATGTTAAAATTTCAACTAATAAGATCAATAATCTACTTGATGAAATGAAAGATGCTTTATTATCTTGTGGGTACAATGTGAGGGGAGTAAAAATTAAAGCTTTATCTAGAGTTATTATTGGAATGTCGGAAACTTTTGGTAAAATACCTTTTGAAGTGGGTTTAAGTTTCGATCCCTTCTTAAATGTACCCTATATACCAGGTTCTAGTATTAAGGGCGCTGTTCGAGCGGGCACTTTTGAACTTCTATATAATAAGAAGAGGAAAGAGGGATTGAGTGCCGAAGATGCTAGGATGTATGCTGATTCGATATGTCAGAGAATTTTTGGTGATAAAGAGTATGCTGGTCTCATAGGTTTTACTGATGCTTATCCTGTAAAGGAGGGTGAAAATAGGTTGTTACTATATCCTGATGTTATGGCTCCTCATTATAAGGATGTGGAAACAGAGCTTGACGTTTCTCCAAAGCCCGTCATTTATCTTACAATCGCTCCTGGAACAACTTTCCGATTTTACTTGTTCTATAGAAAGGAGAGGGGAAAGCGTAAACTTAAGGAAGAGTATTTAGCTAAGGAGCCTATTCCGGAAGATGTTCTAGGATTCTTAGATCAAGGTCTTCTTTATGCGTTCATTAAGGGTGTTGGAGCAAAGACAGCGTTAGGTTACTCGATATTTTCTGTTGAAGAATATAGCGAGGTGAAAGGATGATCCAAGAGTTCTTTATATCAAAGACTGCATGCCTTCTCCACGACCCACCCACAAAGGCTTGGGATATATGCGCTCGTAGAGATCATGAAAGAAGAGCGAGAGAAATAGCCTCTGACATACTTATGGGCTCCATTTTAGAAGGAGCTGGCGGAAAGTTAGGGTTAGAAAGTGTTGCAAGAGCCGATTGTCTCGCAGCTAGCATAGACCGCTGGTTGTTAAGCGAACTTATAGGCAGACAGCGTGGCAAATTCCCGTATTATGAAATTAAGATAAAGAATATCTTTAATCCAAAATTCTCCTATGTCATTGAGAAAGAAATAGATTACCCAAAGAATTTCACCGAGGAGTTAAACAAAATTCTTAAGCCAGTAAATGATCCAAGACTTGCCTACCACATATTATATGCCAGCTATGAGTCCCTATGGATTTTAAGAAATCTTCCAGCAAGTCCCGCGGACACTAGAGCGCCATCTCATAGCATTTTTGATCACGTATACGCTACAGCGTCCATGATGAACTGGTTAATAGAAAGTGAAAGACCTAAAGGTCTACTTCTATTCATAGATCTAGGGGGTCCTCAGAAATTCATCTCCAGCTCAAGAAAGCTAGGAGATCTATGGGTATCAAGCTACCTAGCCTCAGCATTAGCATGGAGCCTCTTTTGGATTCTTATAAAAGCATTAGGTCCAGATGTAATGATACTTCCTACTTGCAGAGGAAACGCATTCTACTATCACAGTCTCCTATCAATGCTAAGAAACCTCAACATAGATGAAAACATTATAAAGAAAATTGAAAATATTTCTGAGGAAATTGCTAGTTACAATCCAGCTAAAGATGTAATACCAAAATATGCTGTTGTACCCGTAACAGCGACTTTCATGCTACCCGATCTCAATATATTAAGAAAATTTGATGAATTTAGAGAAATTAAGAGTCTAGAAGGTTTAGAGAAATTTTTAGAGAAAAAGTATGAGGAGATATGGAATAGAATCTATAATAAAGTTATTCAAGAATGCAAAAAACATGTTAATGAACTTGGTTCATTGGCTGAATATGCGGCAAATCTTTTAGAACAATGCAAAGAATTTGATTTCGATAAAGTGCCGCCACTACCTCTTAGAGTTCTTGTAATTCATACAGATGAATTATACAAACTTGCCTCCTCCGATAAGGAGGGATTAAGGGATTATCAACTATATCATTACATGTTCAAATATTTAGGATACAAGCTTTCTCATGAAAAGATCTATAAATTTAGACCTGAAGAAAAATTGAAATTACATGACATGACTTCAAAATTAAAGTCTAGAGAATTAAAGAGTTGGCCTGAAGAAAGTAAAAGAGGGTTTGACTATTGTAGTGTTTGTGGACGATTACCAGCAATTATAATCATGCCATCCGACAAAAGTGGTTTTGAAGAAGCTGGATTAAGGCTCACCATAGAACCTATGTTTGGATTCGGTGAACGTTTATGTCCGTATTGTCTTATTAAAAGACTCTTGAACATAAACTTTATATTAGAAACTGTTATGGAAGAGCTTCTTGGCAGAGCTTCAGAAAGTAGACTAGAGAAAAGAGAGTTTTTATCAGTTTCTGACATTGCTCTTATGCCGTTCAAAAGATCATTTATAGAAGTTATGAAAGAGTTGGATAAATCTCCTGATAAAGAACCTATTGAGCGATTCTTAAATAAAATGACAGAAATGTGGAAAAGCATAACTAGTATTATTGAAGTAGAAGCGCCCGGTGAAATTATAAGAGAAGAACCACTAATATATAGAGAAAAAGTTTTGTTAAAGGATCTTGAAAAACTAAGATATAAGGAATTAAAGGATGAATTAAAATATATACTCCTTTTGAAATCAGAAGCAGGAATTCTAAGCAAACGTGAATTGAGAACTATTTGGTCCAATTTCATAGGTGATTTAAAGAGAGATTCAATACTGAAGCGTTATGTTAAGAATTTGGAAATGATCGAGCCTTTTAACACTTACTATGCAATTATTAGAAGTGATGGTGATAGCATGGGCAAAATTATTCACGGTAAAGTAAAAGAGGGCTTCAGGATGAATGTGGATGAATACCTGATTAATATATTAGAAGGAGATATTAAAATGGCTATTCAAGCAATTATTCAAGGCAAATTCAATGAAGCTAAAAGTATATGTGAACGAAATAATGTCATCGTTACTGACAAAATCTTAAAAGAATTAAATAAATTGATGAATAATCTTATAAAAAATGGAGAGATTTTAATATCACCTTCCTATCATTCCGCTTTAAGTAGAGCATTGGCGAATAGTGCCCTTAGGGATGCTCAAGTAATTGATAGATATGATGGCTTTATAGTTTATGCTGGTGGAGATGATTTGCTTGCAGTAATGCCTGTTAAGAACTGCCTCAAGGCTGTGAAGGAATTAAGGAAGAGCTTCAGTTTTCCTTCAGATGACTACAAAGGCTTTTACAAAGTTAAAGAATTCCTTATCCCCGCTTTAGCCACAGCTAGCCGAAGCTTCTCCGTGTATCTCTCTCATTATATGTTTCCGATGTACGTTGCGATCAGCAGGTCTTATGAATTAATGGAGAATCTTGCTAAAGAGGTGAAATGGATTCGGTGTAATTCTAAGATTAGAGAAAAGGATGCCTTAGTATTTTCGTACAGCCCGAGGGGAGGAGAGCATAATGCATTATTGCCTCTTAGTGATGTAAGTGATCCTGAAAGCTATATTTCAAGAGATATTGAGAGGATTCAAGTTCTGATAGAAATTATAGAGGCGGGTAAAAGGAGGTTTTCAGCCTCCTTAATTTACGACTTGTATAGCAATTTCGAATTGATAAAACCTTTAATCAAAAATAGAAATGAATTTCTCCTAAGGAGCGTTCTTGAGCAAATACTTGATAGAAACTGTGAGATCGCAGATAGAACCGTTAGGAAAGACTTCGTAAGACAGTGGAGTGAGAAGCTTATGACAAACTATGATCTAGTATTCAAAATAAGAGATGAGGATGAGCAATTTTTATTCTTGGAGGAGTTTATTAAAGGTTTGATTATATATCGTACGGGTCTAAGGGGTGTCGAATGATGAATGAGTTATCTTTAAGTTTTAGGATAGTAGAGCCGATGATGTTCCGTGGGCCAGGAGAGTTCGATCCTTTTGTTAGGGGTATCTACTCAAGGGCATTATCTCTTTCACTGCCTACACCATCAACTATAGCGGGCTCTCTTGCCACATATTGCATATCTCAGTTAGGTAAATCTATACCTAAGGCTGAAGACTGGATAGAACGATATAGAGAGGTGCTCGGCGATGCAATAATTAGAGGTCCTCTACTTAAAGTAGACAATGAACTTTTTGTAGAAGACAAAACCTTAAACGCCTTTCTAAGCATAGAGGAATTGAAAGAAAAGTGTCATAAAGAGTATGAGAAATTTAAAATTGTAAAGAGCTTAGAAGAGCTTGACAAGTATCTAGAATTGAAAGATTTTAAATCCAAGATTGGTGTGGAGAGGGAAGTTAGGGTTGGTGTGGCATTAGATTCCAGGGACAAGGGTATGAAAGTTGCGAAGATAGGTTATTTGTATGGAGCGGAATACATTAATTATCGAGCTCTCTTCTGTAAGAAAAATATGGTGCGTGCAGTTGAAATTCTAGCTGATCTAAGGGGAGGGGTGGCGGAGGAGTTAATAAAATTAGATGGTAAGAGACCTATTAAGCTGGGAGGAGAGTTAAGAATTGCATTATTAGCTTTTAAAAAAGGATTACGAATCATTGAGGAGGTAAAGAGGAGGCTATGGCATAATAAAGAGGAGTATTCGGGTGTTTTGGCATTATATCTCGCCACACCAGCCCTATTTAAAGGCGGCAAAGAAATAAGAGAACATGTAAAAGATTGGGTAACTAAAAAAGGACATGATTTTATAGGTATGTCAGGAGAATCGGAACCAATCGGCGCAGGCTTTACTATAGACGGAAAAAGGAAACCTATATATGTGTCTTTAAAGCCGGGAAGTATAATTTTCATAAAAGGATTTTTCAAACTCTCAGAGTGTTATTGGAGTGGAATCGGGGAAGCTATCGAATTAGGCTACAGCACATTCATACCAATTCCCCTAACCAGCTATAGTCATGAATAATTATTCATAAAAGTCTTCTCTTATCAATCTTTGAATCCTTTTCTAGAATTTTAGGTGGATGTTGAGACCAATCTCTCTCCTATTTTATATCTTGGGTGATGGGATACTACGATGACGTATGTATTGTTTATTGCATCGTAGACCGCGACTGCTTTTGTGAGGTGTGCGACTATGTGGACTATCGCGCTATAGAGCCATATCGGCCCTCTTCCGGTTATCTTAATTACGTCGGTCTTCTTCTTGCTGAAGTGCTTGAATACCTCGTCCACGGCCTTCGGCAGCTCCTCGTAGGTTATCGTCCGCGTCGGCGGTATCTCGAAGATTATCGTGTCATCTCTTATCTTGAGCCAATCTGGGAGATCGGTCAACCAACTCCACCCCCGGTCATGAGATGCTCTAAGCTTGATGGGATAAATATTTCCTGATGGGCTCGGCTCCGAAAGTTGAGAGACGTTAAAGATATTTCTGGCGATCCTCTCTTTATAGCGGGTATGAGGGGTTGGTGTCATATAATACTTGTCGGCGCATCCATCCTAGCTAACGCTCGAAGAAGCGGGGTCATCGAATTCGACCTACCTGCTCTTGAAGAGCGGTTAAGGGAGGGTAGGGTCCGGAGGGATGACTTATTTGGGGATGTCTTGAGATTTGTCTCCTCAGATCCTAGGAGGGCTAGCGCCGAGCTGAATACCTGCATGGACTTGTTAGTCGATGGCTATAGGCGTGGATTGCAACAGTGGGTCTATCTCCTACACTCAGATAGTAGGGTGGGTGAGCTATGCGCCGAGATCCTTAAGGAGTTCTTAGAGGACTTCTCACATGAGAAGCTTGACCGGAGGCTCTCGATCCTCAAGCCTATAAAGATCGATCATCTTGGTGATCCGGATAGGTTTGGTGATGGGCTCGCCGACCTCTTCAAGACCATAATAGATATAATCTCGTATCATAAGGCTCAGGGCGACAGGGTCTTCGTTCATGCGACTGGAGGTTATAAGCCTGAGACCGCGGTAGCCATTCTGGCGGCGAATTCTCCGATGTGCGGCGCGCCTGTATTCTATGTCCATGAGCATTTCAACAGGGTTGTGCGGATACCGGCTATGCCGTTGAGCTTCAGGCCTTGGAGGAGGTTCTCGGATATGATGAACTATCTCCTAGACTTGGGGGAGGTTAATAGG
>Ga0190311_1000492_pt1 | contig 12018 bp, 18 predicted proteins | sample 48700789_MG_FD_165037 | JGI IMG/M metagenome (GOLD analysis project Ga0190311, IMG submission 165037) | Hydrothermal vent sediment bacterial communities from Southern Trench, Guaymas Basin, Mexico - 4870-07-8-9_MG | ecosystem: Environmental > Aquatic > Marine > Hydrothermal vents > Sediment ...
CGATAACTCTTTCACGACTGTTTTTAACGTAATTCGTTAAGTCGTATCCGTTTAACGTCATATCTTCGATGTTACCCATAAAGCAGAATCCGACAATGTTCGAATAATCACCGACTTTTGAGCTAACCTCACGTGTCCATAACCCATCGCTCATACCCGTTAGGAGTATCTCGTACGAATCCCTAAACGTATCTTTGCGTTTACTCGATTGAATCTTATCGAATTCGTCAATGTAAAGCGTGCTGTAAAAGTACGCTAATCCGTATCTACCTTTTGAACCGTCATATACGAGCTTAGATGGAGTAGGCATCGGTGTTAAGTACGCATCTATTAAACCGCTTAGAATCTTAGCGGAGCGGGTTTTTCCGAATCGTGGTGGTGTAAACGTCAACGTATGTATCGCTTTATCTCCGTATTGGAATAACGGTAATAACATCGCTAATTTACCCGCTATTGATTCCGTACTCGGTTTATATCCGATCGCATAAAGGAGTAAATCTATCGGTTTGTGTTCGTTTAATAACTCCTTAGCTCGATCGAAATCGTAATCTGCGGTGTATATCGTGTTAAGTTCGCCGATGTATATGGCGTTATTGTTTCTCGATACCTTTCGCTTAAGACTTATGTCGAAGTATAGGTTTTTATCTTTGGTTTCCGTTAAGAAATCGAGTAGCTCATCCGTTAGCGGTATGCTAACAGTACCCGACTTGGCGTTAAGGTTTAACGCATTGTATTCGTGATTTATACGCATATATTCGGGTTTAAGCAATATCGGTATCTCTTTGCGATAAGCCTTATCGAGCCATAACGGATCGTAGTTCGGTAATAACCGCTTTAATAGTTTGCTCTGAGACTGTTTATCGAACGCTTCAAACGTTAGTATATCTGCATCTGTGAGTTGCTTGAAAAATTTGGTAAAGGATACGAACGGTAGCTCCGTCATCGCTTATCACCTTTAACCGCTTTGCTAAAACCTTTTTCGATCTTTAACTCGCTTTTACGGTTTTCCGTGTTAGTAAAATGCTCTAACGCCGTTTGTAATTGCGTTACTATTGCGTTTACTTCATCGGGTTTTAGGCTTAAGTAGAATTCACCGATGCGGTTTTGTTTAACGAACTTCTTGAATCTAACCCGAATACCAATTCCTTTACGTGATGGCTGAATCGTTAATGTCATCGGTGTTACGTTCACCTCTATGCGTTCTAATTGCGTATCCGTTTGCGATTGCGTTATATTTTTGTTTTGTCCGACTACTTTGTCGTATATTGCTTTAACCATATCCTCAAGCTTACTAACCCTTTCCTCTAACTCATCTAACCTATCCGTCATGCTATCACCGCATCGATATTTTACGTTACGGTTTATAAACGTATCGGTGTTACCGTAACCGTCATGAGAACGGATATACCGCAATACGTTAAACACAGAATACGGATTACGCAACATATAGCATCTAACGCTCAATCCATTATCCCTTAACCGTTGTAAAATCCGATAATCAATCCGTAAATCCGTTAAAATTAAACCGTGAAAGTGATAACGGTCATTATCTGAGAAAACGTAATCGAGAACACGATAATCGTAATAATCCGATAACCGATCAAGATAACGGATAATACGGTGATAACCCGAAACAACGTTATCTTTAACCGTTAAAAAATAGACGTAAGAGTGGTGTCTGTTAATCATCACCCTTTAATAGCGTATTCGAAGAAGTGATTTACTAACCACTTCACGAAATTATCGAACTCTTCATTGTTTTTCGGAAATCTACCATCTATAACTTCACGGTATCCTACCGCATAAGTACCCGCATATTCGAAACCACTATCTTTCCAAAATCGGGCGTTGAACGTCATTTTATCTGCTACCTTGTAATCGAAGTATTCTCGATTAAGTGATATTACAGCGTATACCTTTGTTTTGTTAGTTAATGCGTCATATTCTGCCTCTATGGTTATCTTCAGAATCTTAAGGTTGACCGTCTTCTTAAACCTACTATATCTCTTCATATTCGCATCACCGTCCTTTCTTTGGTTTTATATCCGCATGAGTTAAGAAAGAATCCGATCGCTTTGGTGAATACAGGATTTCTTAGATCACTGTGTTTAACGTATACATCGAGCGTTTTAACGTTCACGTATATCGGAAATCCGTCTTCTCTCTTAAACCTTATAAACCTACCCAGCTTGTGGTCAACGATCTTAAGATCGACATTTTTCCCGTAACTCGTGCGGAGTACTAACGCATATTCGATAACGACTTTCGGATCGCTCGGTTTTTCCGTTATAACACGTCTTACAATCCTACCTTTGGAGTATGCGTAATATCCGTTCACTTTTACGAGTTTGGCGTTGCTCGGTATCCGTTCAACGTATATCGTTTCGTTACCTACCCTATACACCGCAACCTTCATGTGTCAAAATATGGCGTTACGGGTATATAAGCGTTACGGTTATGCGAAAAAAGTTAGAAAAGCGAATACGGACAAATCTTCCGATGCTCGCATAAACTGCAATATCCGTAATCGGTAGGATATGGTGGATCATTGCGTTCTATCGCTTTTAGTAGCGTATGAGCTTTTTCTATCGTTTTGTAATACATGCTTTCGTTGAATCGAACGGTAAACGTCTTAACTCGCTCTATCGCTCGGTCAATGTATACAATTACGCCGTTGTAGATTTCAAGCATACCCATATAGGTGTTTATTTGCTCGACATGATTCGGATATGGCGTAATTGGTATCGTTTTAACCGTTTTTAGCTCAATAACGAACTCCGTTCCGTCAATCGTGTAAATCGCATCAGCAATACCATATAACGGTGGTTTACAAACCTCGATTTCGTATTTATCGAACGTTTTTAACAGATCATCGTGGATTAGCGAACCGAAATAAGTCGTTAGTTTTGGTAACCCTCTACCGAAAACTCTATCGTAATAACTCGCTCGGATGCATTTCGTAACTTCGGTTACTTGAACGCAATTATCGGGTATATCTCTCGGGCGTTCATCGTAATAAGCCTTAGCTCGATGCTTGAATAGGTTTATAAACAAATCATCCATCGTTATCACCTTAATGTCCGTTTCTCAAACTCCGTCTTTAATCCGTCTACTTTATCCGCTAAATCCGAATGACCTAACGTCTTAAGTCCGAGCCGTAACATATCGAATAAATGGAGTATTATCGGTTTGTTTACGCATCGTTCGTTTGCTAAAGCTGGTTTTATGTTCTCAAGTACGCATTCGATCTTACATCGGATAACGTATGACACATTTCGGGCATACTGCGGTTTATCGTATTCTCCTTTAAGTAGCTTCACTTCTCGATTCGATAAAATCTTTAACTTCTTCATTTCCTTGAACCGATACCACATAACCGATAATAAACGACACGAAATAAAAGCGTTGCGGTATTGTAATAAATAAAAAAAGGTTATTTAGATAAAAGGAGATTAATAGCGTTAATTATTCCGATTGCGTAATTACGGATGTTGATTAGCAAACCTATATCCGTACCGTTTAAGTCGTTGCGTTCAATCGTTGTAATCGTGTTGTACACTTGTTCGATCATTTCTTCGTTTTTCTCAAGTACTCTGCTTAACTCGCTCATCGTTATCACCGTTTAGAACCTTATCGAACGGTATCATGTTCGATTTTTCCGTTCTCTTATCCATCACGAACACATGTCCATAGAACACCTTTACTGAGTAGTATTGGTTCTCAACGTCAATCCACCCGTTGCTTTCTTTATGTAGCTTCACAACCATATCCGTTTTCGTGTTCTCGATCTTTATTTCGTTTCCGTTTCTCCATATAAGCCAATTACCGAACTTCTCAACCGTTGCCATATCCATCACCGTACTAACGTACGGCGTTACGGTATTTAAGCTTTTCGGTTACCCTTAACGTGATCGAGAATATCTATTACGACATCGTAAACTCGGTCAATCCGTGTCTCTAAGTTGTCAATCCGTCTATTCAAGTAACGAACATCGTCTTTAAGTTCGTCTATCTGCTTTTGCATAAGATCAATCGCTAAAACACCACGAAAAAATCGCAATATACGATTAGACAATCCGTTAAGCATAATATCACCGAAAAATAGTGGATAAAAAAAATAAAGTTATGACGGTGTTGCTTCAACGATCTTAACGCCCCATCTTCCCGTTGTTGCGTCTTTTTCTATCGTTATTGCACAATTCGCAACGTCTAAGTCGGGATTAACCATCGCATCGTTTACGTAACTCGCTAACTCTGCGTTACCCTTAGATGCGATCTTAGTGTTAATGTCGTCATCGCTCCATCCCGCTAATACCGCATAAGCTATCATCGTCATCCATTTGTTAATCGTTGCAACCACTGAAGGTACGAATCTGCGATACTTAAAGAACGGCTTTAGATCGGTTGAAGTAATCAAGTGATCAACGGAAGTATACAGTTCCTCGGCAAGTGTCTTCTTTCCTTCGAGTACGTACCTCGCTTTCGGTACTAATCCGTAAATCTTATCTCTATCGCCCGTAACCATCCATGTAACGATAGTGTTTGATCTGAACTTATCTTTGGCGTTAGTAACTCCTTTTTCGAAGTCTCCACCCTCTGCAAATGCGTTATCTCTGTTCGTTATGTATCGGCTTTTCGCTAAGTCCATTTTGATCTCTCTCTTTAACATGATCTCATCGTATCTCGGGTGATCAGTACCTATGAACTCGGAGTACGCTTCATTCGATCTATCCTTGATCTTAGCGGTATATGCAGATTCATCGGGTATAACTCTCTGTAAGTTCGTTATGATCTTTGACCTTTTGCCCTTCAGTGTAGATTCCCAATCGTCTCTTACTTCGTCGAACGTATTAGGTAGTTCGCTCTGTGCTAACAACCCAAGATGTACCTCATATATCACACCCATGTTAGTAATTACGCATAACGCTTAATCCGATTTTCGTAATACTTTTCTATATGTCGTTTTAATAATTTTGGTATTCTACCTCTCGGACAATCGCTTTTAAGTCCGAGTTTATGTGCTTTCGTTAATACACCGTACGGTGAACGGTTAAGCATTTTCGCAATAACATGATGTGGTAAAATCCCGTAATATGCTTTTAAAATCCGTATTTCGTCATCTGTCCATTTCTTATACCGTCTACTCGGTGTTTCCATACTTCGCTTTGTTAAACAAATCTTCGATTTTCGTGTCGTAATACGATTTAAGACTAGGACACGAATATAACCGCATTATACACGCCGATATTAACGATGACAATGATGTAAGCAAATACGGGTTTTTATACGGTTTATGTTCACGTAACACTTCACGTATTGCTCGCTTCATCGCAATTACCCACAGATTACGGGTATAATCCGCATCCGTATATGGTAATCTCGGAATACTGTAACGCAATTCGTTAAAGATTTCTTTACCCTTAGCGATAACCTCATCGAGTATCGTCATAATATCACCGTCTTATATATCGATGATCGGTGTATCTATCGTATAGCTCGGCTTTCTTACTCTTATCGGGATAACGTCTTGTGGATTTTGCCTTACGCCGTAATATCGCTAATACTGCAACCGAATCGAGATAATTCGCTAATTCGGGAAATCCCAAACTCATCGCTTTAAACCGCTTCAGTAAATAGCTTTGTCCGATGCAATGGATTAGCTTAAGCGTTGAATATCCGTCTAAGCTAACGGTTATCATATCGTGTATCGGTTCATCGTATCGGATAACTCCGTAATGACCTTTTGACCTACCTCTCGCTTTCTCACGTCTCCCTTTCTTACGCATAAACGTCAATAGCATTTCGAACAAATTCATAAACCAATCTGCTACTCGCATATACGGATTTAGTAGCTCATCCGTATCGACTTGGTAACTAACGTAAAAATCCGCTAATTCGTTAGCTAACTTCTGAACGGTTAACGGCGTTAGTTTAACCGCATACATCGTAAAGTGTTCGTTATTCGGAATATACGGTGTAAAGTAATACGTTGCTAACGCTTTCGTTAAGTTCAATTGCGGGAAATCAGTCGGAATAAATAGTAATCCATTTTGGCTTAGCAGTCGGATATTATTAATAACCGTGTCCAAATCCTCTAAGTAGTTCTGAACCGCTAACACATCACGATTTGCTTCATCACGTGAATCAACCGATAATCGGGCTTTATCGCTTAATTCCATCGCTTTAGCTTTCTGTAAATTTCTCTGATTTGCGTTACTAATAGCGTTACTAACACGATCACGAATATTACGCAGATTATTTCGTATGCGATCACTAACACGCTTAACATTTTCTCGGATACGTTCAACCGCTTTCGTTACGGTATCACGATAACGTAAGTATTCACGTTCTAACCGTCTTTTACGCTCACGTTTAACCCTCATGCTCGATTACCGTTATGTGTTCTGCGATTATCTGATATATCCGAGCCTTAAGGATTTCGTGAACGTTCGCAATTATCGGTTGAACAACGAACACGGATTTAACGTTACCTTTCGCTAATATCCGCAACGCTAACCAAAAGTTCGATACGATTACAACCGTATCGCATTTCTCGGATTCTATCGCTTTAATTATATCGTCTTCGGTTTTCCATCCGTCATGTTTTTCGTAATAGTCAACGAATTCGACAACTCCGAACTTTCTTAATTTCTCATACGCATTTCCTAAACTCAACCGTGATACGACTAACGCTTTCATATCAAATCACCTTACGCATACGTGTATCCGTATTGTCTTATAGCCTTAAGCCTATTGTATAGTTCTAACGCTTTATCCTTTAGCGTATCGTTAAGCGTTATCGAGTTAATAGCGTTAAGTATTCCGTTGATATAAGCGTTGTAAACGGATTCTACCGTGTTAAGGTATCCGAGTACTATGTTTATCACGTCATCCTTTATCGTATCGAGTTTTGTAACGTAATCGCTAATCAAATCCGTTATCGTAGCGATATAATCATTGTATACGGACTCAGTAGCGGTTAATTGTGCATCTATCTCGATAAGCTTAGTATCGTATTCCTCATCGCTTAACAATCCGTTATCGTATAACGCTTTAACGCTATCGAGATTATCCTCTAACTGATTAACCCTCGCTAAGTGTTCGTTCGCAACGTTCGTAATTAACGAATTTAACCGTTCAATAAAGCTAACGCAATCGAGTATTAAGTCGTTATAGACGTTCGTTAGTAATTGCGATATTGCGATAATATGCGTATGAATTGCTTGATTCTTCTCCGTTAATGCTTGGTCATATAACGCTAAAGCGGTTTCTACCGCATTTATAAACCGTTGATCCGCTCCAGCCAATAACGCTTCAAGTATCGTGTAGTTTAGGTTTCCAATCGCCATTATCTGCGATAACGCATACATCGTATCGACACGATCTAATCTTTGTCCGATCTGCAACGCAACGGATAAATCTGGTGGTAATGAACCTCGCTTAATGTTCAGAATCGTTTGGATCGAAGCGTTAAAGTTCGTTTCCATCGCAGAGCTTAAACCTTCGCTTAGCATTTCCATGATCGATTCTGAACCGATTTCTTCACCGACTGCCATTGATACCTCACATGTCTTTTCCAAGTACCGAGCTATAACGTTCACTATCGCCGATGGAGATACTCCGACCGTTTTAGCGGTATCCGAATCCTCGATTATGTCGAACAGTTCTGTCCACCAATTAGAACCGAATAGCGTGTTAAATAGCTTTACTTTACCCCATCTAACCGCTCCACCGATTAGTTCACCGATTCCGAATGCTTCAGTTACGTCAACACCTTCGAACTTGAATAACCGAGCCGAACCCGCTTCTTTCGCCATGTTATCACCTCACGATAGCGATTCGTCTTTGATTATAACGGGTGATGGCATTAGCTTAACATCAGCGAACTGTAAATACGCTCTATGCCAATTCGAACCGACTATAAACTTCGAATCCAATACACATACGTAAACGGTATAACTCGATGGATTAACAACGTCTAAGAATAGTTTAGCGTTAACTCTAAACTCCTTTTGGTTATCGACATCGAATAACGTTACGGTAGCGTTTGGCGTTATCCATACCGATACGTTAGTACCGTCAATATCGAATATTAGCTGTGTATGTTCGCCAGTTATCGCTCTCACGTCATAGTGTTTTATCTCCAATCCGTATATTCCAAATTCAGCATACTCGGGTAACCTACCGACTTCGTTAGTGAACACGATATTACTGTAAATGTGAACTTCTTTCGCAATGTAATACGTGAAGTTAACGTCTTCAATATCACCCGTTGGTGGTGATTCGGAGTTAGGTATCGCTAACTTAACAACGTCTTTAGCGAACTCAGTACCGAGATTCTTAAGCTTATTCAAGTAATCCGACTCATCGTAACTAAAGCGATCATAAGTCGGAATATCATAACCGTTTACGGTTTCGGTAGAATCGTTGTATTGAACGGATACGGATTTAGAACCGAGTTCGTTAGCTTTACTCGTTATATACGATTCAACGCTATACCGATGTACATTAAACGGTGTTGCGTAACTAACGTTATTTTGGATTTCCGTTAGCATATACTGCAACTTCGACTTAACGTTATCGTATACGGATTTCGCTATATCTAATCGTTTCATCGCTATATCGGATAGTATCTTCTTACGGAGATTAACCGCTTTAGATTTAACGTCATCATACGTTACCATATACGCTATATTAGCGTCAGCAAATATATATGTTTACCGTGATTGTGGATATGTAAACGCTATACGGTCAATAGTATGACGATCTACTGTGAACTCCTCTAAAGGCTTATACTCTTTAGTCCCATCGCTTTTATGAATCACAAAGCCTTGAAAATGACTCCAAGCTGGTCTTTCGTATCCACAAGCGTCAATTATAGTTTCACCGACATATTTTGGCGTTATAGTTACGTTCTTACTCGCTTGATAGAGTAAAACAACCCAATCGTATACACCACACACAGCGCCACAGAACTCGCTTTCGTCTGCGTAATCATGAACACAATGCTCTGGACTTGAGCAATCGTAATCAACCATGTGATAGCAATGCGTAAACGCTTCATCAGCCGTAGTATAGCCAATATAGTAGTGTTTGTTTTCATCCGTATCTCTACCGTCAACGAATATAACGCAATAGTAATAACCGTCTAACCTTCTGCTTTTTACAAAGAATACGTTAATGTAATCGTATTCGTAATCTGTTACGATGTTCATAAAATCGCATATCTCATCTTTCGTCTCAGCTATGAATATCTTTAGCTCATCGCTAATCGTTAATACGTCTTCGAAACCATAGCGTTTAATAGCTTCTGTAACGCTATCGCTTATGTGTAAGCTATCTTCGAAGCTATAACTCCTAACCGATTCAATAACGCTATCGCTTATGTGTAGCTCATCCGTAAAGCTATAACGCTTAACCGCTTCTTTAACGTCATCGCTAATCATTAGTGTATCCTCGACATCAGCTTTAGCTTTAGCAATATCGAGCTTATCGCTTATAGTTAACGTATCTTCAAAACTATAGCTCTTAATCGGTTCTGTAAGCTGATCTACATCACCGCTTAGTGTTAATACGTCTTCAAAGCTATACGGCTTAGTTTCCTCGCTATATTGTTGTACATCACCGCTAAGCGGTAATATGTCTTCGAAATACTGTCTTTTGCTAACATCTCTAAGCTCATCGCTAATAGTTAGCGAATCTTCGAAGCTATAACGCTTAATAGCTTCGAAAACATCACCGCTAAGCTTTAACGTATCTGTAAAGCTATACGGCTTTAAAGCGTTAATTACGTCATCGCTAATACGTAATTCATCCGTGAAACTGTACTCTTTAGTCGGAATATATACATCGCTACTAATCGTTAACGTATCTTCAAAGTTATTCACTTTCGTTTCAGATACAACGTCAGATAATGCGTAAAATATATCAACAATACGCTTAGCTATCTTAACTAATTTACGCTTAACTATGCGAGCTTTCTTCTTGAGTAGAAAAAATATAAACCAATCCATGATTAATAGCTTAGCCTTTTATCCATAATCGCCAATTGATCTCGATGTATTCAAGCTTAGATTTGGTTATATCTACTGAAGCTTCACAGTAAGCTCTGTTATATGTGTACATAGCCGTTAAGTTAGCATGACCTAATACTACTTGATCTACCGTGTACTCGTCGCTTGAATAGTCGTAAACTGTAACGTCTACCCATGCATCAGTGAGATCGCCACCAGAGCTTACGTTAAAGTTACCCATGTCTTTCGTGATGTACTTTTCCCAAGCTTGCCCAGTATTCCTTAGCCAGATTATGTTAATCTCTGCTACATCTGAGTAGTCATAGATTGCTCTACCGATTGAATCGCATAAGCCGTAATCTATCGATTTGTTCTTCTTATTTAGCCGTAATACCGATTCTATAAACACTTTCTTAGCTCTACCTTGCTTAACCACTTTACACAACATAGCTAACACCTCACAAACATCCTATCATTGTTTCTTCGTATGTACAAACATCAACATCATACGGTAAGTATATCTCCCATCTTAGCGGTAATCTCTTATCTGCTACTTTCGTGAAGCTTTTATCGCTTTTGAACGCTACGTATTCAGTGTTATCTTTCGTGAATAGTAGCTCTTGGTTATCAGTAGTATACGAATCGCTTGAATCGTCAACGAATAAGAACGCTACTACTACACGTTTACTTGTAGCGTCTTTGTAAACCGTTTTAGCTGTTAAGCTTAGCTCTTTGATTATATCAGTACCGCTAAGCAATCTTAGCTTTGGGTCAGTATCGAGTATGGTAGTAGTTTCTCCAGCTAATGCTTGAGCTATCTTAAGCTTTAGCTCATAAGTAGGCGTAGTTTCAAATCGTGTTACCGTTACAGACGGTTCTGGCTCGGTGTATTTGCGAACTCTAACCCAATACCATCTAACCTTAGCTACTGCATCGCTACCACTTAGTATAACTCTTGAACCTAAGTAAAGATATTCATCTTCGATTGGTGCATTCCTTTCTTCATCAACTCTTACACTGTCATAGCCATAGTCATAGTCAATTGCTCTTGATTTCCCTTCCATTGCTATAATCGTTAGCTTTCTTAATCTCCCTTGAACATCATCAGAACCTACAGTTTCAACGTTTCCATTATACCATAGACGTTGTGCTGGGGAAATGTTGTGTGCTAATCCAAAACCATCGCTTGATGACTTTGCAAATCCTCCTACGTTCTCATACATGTTGTCTGAAGGTAATTGCTCTACATAATACTCTGTTTCGAACACGAACGGATAGTGAAACGTTTGAACGCTTTTTAAGTTGTATTTGTTTGCTCCGTTTTTGTAGAGGTAGCTATCCGTCTCGCTAAATACACCACCAGCGTTAGACGTATCCCACTTTGCTGTGTCAATTGTTCCGTCCTCAAAATCATCAAAGAAATCAAACGTAGCTTCACCATCGCTTAAGTCTTCGGTTCTCTCTGTGTTAATGTTCAAGTAAATATACTTAGTACCGTTAGCGGGAATAGATGGTACTTTAACCCAAAATACCGCTTTCTTATTAACCGTGTCGAATAGCTCTGTGTAGTGGTTTAATAATGTAGCTTGATCTTCGTCATAGAACTCAACAAACTTTTGATCTGTGCATTTGCTAAAGAAATTGGGATCGGTTATCTCAATACGTATCTGATAATCCGTTAGCTCTTTACCGCTTTGCTCAACTATTTCTATCACATAATCCATATAACTATTTTACCCATAACCTATAAAAGCTTTTACGAACCTTCGAACGCCATGACGTTAAGATTGCGATCTGTAATCCCGACTCGGATAACACCCGTACTTAACCCAAATAATAACCGTTCACATCTATTTTTTCGGATTTATTTTACTCGGTGATCTATACGGATATTTCCCTAATTCTCATATACCCGCATCCGTGTCACACACTCGCATACCGCATTCCGTAATACTATAATAATCCGTCATATAAATCCGTCTATTATCCGATGTCCGTTATATAT
>Ga0190311_1000493_pt1 | contig 11994 bp, 23 predicted proteins | sample 48700789_MG_FD_165037 | JGI IMG/M metagenome (GOLD analysis project Ga0190311, IMG submission 165037) | Hydrothermal vent sediment bacterial communities from Southern Trench, Guaymas Basin, Mexico - 4870-07-8-9_MG | ecosystem: Environmental > Aquatic > Marine > Hydrothermal vents > Sediment ...
GCCTTAGGGATTCACAGCCCTAGGGATTCACAACAGCAAAAAATCCCTATGAAGCCTTAAGCCTCATAACGCCGTTATTATCAGCCACAAAAACACCAAAAAACAAGAAAAAAACAAGAAAAAGGCAAAAAAGTTATAGGACGCTTATAATTCGCTAAGTATTTTTTCGATTGATTCGCCTTCTCTTTGTCTTGCCTTTATGCCCTTGATCAGGCTTCTAAAAACGCTTTCCTCAATGTTTAGCGTGATGCTGAATCTTGCATAGATGTTTACTGGATCATCAAATGGTATTGATACTTCGACAATAGTTTCGTCGTAAGTAAACCTTCTAACTTTTGGTGGCTTTTCAACCCATGACAGCTCTATTATTCTCACAGCTCTCCAATGTCTCCTTAGTTTTTTCACTACCCAGCACGTTAAGTATGGCTGTAGCTCTAGCTCTTTCTCTAGCTTTTCAATCAATGTTCTCGCCTGATCACCAACAACCCATTCTTCGCTTAGCTCTAGCAGGTCTGTGTCATTAAGGAAATATTGTAGCATTGACTTGAATGGATCTATCAGGTATTCTTTTGTCATTCCGTCCTCCTTTACCGCTAGTGATAAGATTATTTTCTTCTCCATCTTCTCCGCCTCCTTCAAAGCTGTTTAGAAGCAATGTAGCCTTTAATTGCTTCAATTGTGTCCTTAATGATGTCCTTTAATGGTCTCCACGTTGTAGATGCTTCATAGTAGTTTGAGCCACTAAAATCATTGCACGTCGCAACTCTAACGCTAAACAACGTGTTTCCTTCAAGATCCTTGACATCCAAGTAGTCACCGACATCTGGATCGAAATCAACATCTACCTCCATGTTAAGAAGCTCTTCTGCAACTGCTTTAACTGTTTTCGCTACTACATTTGCTAGCGTTGCTTCAACGTCAATAAACTCTCTTTCAGTCACTCTCTCCTCATTAACATAGAACCTCTCGCAATCCGAATATCTTTCATTTCTTGTTTTTACGTGGAATTCAACAAGGTTTGTTAAGACCTCACACATCTCCATTCCTTTCACCTCCGTGAGAGCCCTTACCTGAGGAAAGCTTTCTGGTTTAATGATGGGCTACCCGCCATTGCTTTTAAACAGCCGATTAAGGCGTCATTAAAACAGCCATTTAAAAACAATGAAAGCCAGCCACCAACAACCAAAAACAGCCAATAAAAACCAGACAAAAAACAAATATTGACACACGCAAAACTGTTTGCTGGTGATAGCCTTGAAGTTCAGCTGTCTAAACTGCGATAACAGAAAGACATGTGAGAGGTATAAGCAACTGAAAAGCGAGGTCTATGCATATGCAAAAGCGAGAGCTAAAGACCTCAGCGATTTTAGATATTTGTTTTCGAAGCTCTTATGGGTAGAAACAGTAAAAGAAGCAAACAAATGCGGAAACTACAAGTAAAAAAGAAGCTAAAGCTTTGGTTATCATTCTTCTCTCAGTATTCCTATTACTATAAACATGAAGAGTGCTATTACACCTGTTACTACTGCTATTGCTGATAAGAGCGGGTCGAAAATGCTGTGTGTTAATGGTATGTCTTCAACCCTGACGTTACCATCCTTCATTATGAGTATCAGTTTGTCGTGGACTAGGCTCCAAGACTCCACGTTTGCTCCTTGAACGTCAGTAACATTGTAGCATACTGTTATTATGTTGTATGGCTGAAAAAGCAACACGACCGAGACAATGCATGTTACAACCAAAACAGCCTCTATTAAACACGAAATGAGAAGCCACTTATTCACCACTATCACCTTGCGTTTGCTCTATTAATCCTTCGCTTTGCAATTCGCTTATAGCTTTCTCTATATCCTCAATCTTTGCGTCAATACCAAAAACCTTGCAGGCCACGAACGTTTCATATTTAAGGTGTAGCTTATCAATCGGCTTTTCACCAATAATAAGAATTATGAGGTCTTTAAGGCTAAGCTTCATTAATGCTACACCTCCAATAAATAAAAGTATGTTGGTTGATTTGTATCGTGCAGATACCTTGCACACTTCTTATGTCCTTTTGCTTTAAGTAGCCTACAATTGAACGTCTCGATTCTATCCCAATGTATCAGCACGTATTTTGAGCCTAGCTCTCTACATGCTTTGATAGCACTTTCAATAATTGTATAAGGGCCACCCAGCAAATTGCTGAACATCACACGTTTATTATACCTTACATCCCTATTAAAAGGCGGGTCAACCACAACTATTGATGGTTTAAGCTGCAGCTTCTTAAGAACCTTATAGCTACTCCAAACAGGCTTTTTAACAAATAAGTCTGGCTCTACAACCCAGTTCCATGTTTCTATGTCAGCACCGACTAGCACATCAATTTTATCTCTAAAATAGCCGTAAAAACGACCTTCTCCATACGTAACGTCAAATATGAATGAGTAATCAATATTAGCTTCATCAAGCAATTGTTTTACCAAAGCACTTGAAGGGAACTTAACAGCTTTCCCTCCTAGCCTTTGAATTTCCCTTTGGTCTATAACTTCACATTCCACATTCATTCGACATCCACCATTATCACTCTTTTATGCCATCTAAGATGACGTAAAGCGTCTTTAGGAGATATGAAAACAGCTTTGCATTGCCTACACACAAAGCAATAGCCTAGCTTTTCTATGTAACGCTTAGTGAAGTTAGCTTCAAGAATCGTTAAAGCCTTATCCTCAATCATTGTTAAAGCCTCCTTAATTGCTCTAGCTTTTTATCTATCAGTTCAAGTAGGGATTTCACTTCATCAATTGTGTCGTTGTCAGCCTCTCTGATTCTTCTAAGGCTTTTCGTTATGCTCCTCTTAATGTCGTATAACTCATAGCTGTTTCTTGTTCTAGTTGCTATTTGTTTCCATATTGCTAGCTTCTCCTTGAACTCCTTTAATTCAAGTTCTCTGGCAAGCTCTAAAGCATTCTTTGCCTTTTGCTCAACCTTCTTTTCTACGACTTCAACCTTCAAGTCAATGTTGAAAGTTATTATCCTCCTTTCCTCTTTCGGCTCAGCAAGAATAAAGCTGTGAACGAATTCCCTTAAGACCTGACTGTAATCAACTCCTAGCTCTCTACATTTAGCCTTGAACTTCTCAGCTACGTCAGCTTCAATAGCAAAACCTAAAAGAGTTTTATTAAAGAAGAGCCTAGGTCTAGGCAACCCCTCAACCTCCTCAACACTTTATGATGGTGTGCACAAAAATGTGGTTGCACTTCTTGCACTTATAAAGCACCTTAAGCAGATTACCGTCATCTTCAAGAATAGTTAAAAAATGAAGTATGTTGTGGTTGCACCTAGCATTCATTGAGCATCACCCTCCTCAGAATCATCTTCATTGTTTCCTTTAAGGCTTCATTTAGCGTTGCTATATCTGCATCATCTTTTATGAATGCTTTAGCCACATCTTCAATTAAGTGCACATCAATGCTGTATCGCTCTTCAACCTGCTTAAGCAACCTTAACAGCCTCTTCAATTGATTGTCATTCTTGTATATCTTTAACGCCTGAACGCTAAAAGCAAGCTTCTCGCAATACCATAGTGCTAAATCAACCCTTGTGTCGTAAAAAGCATTCCTTATGTTTTCAAGCTTCTTGCTGTCCTTGATTGCCTTTACAATTGCCTTAGTCATTTGAAGTCCTTGCTCAGTAGCATATTGCCTCAACACTTCATAATCTTCTTTTTGAAGAGCAACATGCTTTCTTTCCCTAGCTTCAGCCTTTCTTTGTTCAGCATTGAAAATCAACATTTGCGAGTTCAACCAAGCTGATTCATCCATTCACTTAACCCCCCTGTTTAACAGTTGTTTAACAGAGGCTTATAAAGCTTTCGGCTAGCCCAGCCCTTAAAACAAAAAAAGAGGAGGCTACATAGGGATTAGCTTTGTTGCTCCCTTAGTTGTCTTAGCGGTGCTGGCAATGAGTTTAGCTCTACACCTTCACTTGCTAGCTGTGCTACAATAGCAGTTGAAGCTGTGGCCTGAATTGCATTAATTGCATTGGTAGCAGTCGTTATGATGGTGTTTGTAGCACTCTTATGCATTAGCAGGTGAATGACAAAGCCGATTACGCCACATGCAATTGCAACTGTAGCAAGTGCAACAAACGGTGCTATATCTACCATGTTTTACCACTCCTCACTATTCGCTTCTTACTCCTCAGATTTACGTGTTTTCTCTATTGATGATGTAATTGCATCAAACACCATTCTAAGGCTTCTAGCTATGGCTTCAATTATGAATAGCTCACAGTAAAGATTGTCGTATTTCGCTTCACGCAGGTAAAGAATAGCCGTATTAGCATGCTTTGAAAGCTCCTTCAGCTGATTCAGCAAAGCCTCCTCAAGGTTCTTGTTCCTGAAGTATTCGTAAAGCTTCTCCATCATTCATCATCTCTTATTCAAAGCTAAACAAGTTCTTCTCAATGAGATATTTCGCATGAATCGCTCTTAAATCCCTAAATCCGCTACTAGCACTTTGCTGATATTCACGTATCCTATCGAAGCTATCCTCGCTTTCAAGCGTCTCAGCTATTGCCTTCGCTAAGCGTTTCCTGATCTCCATACGCAAGTCCTCGAATGTCTTTCGTGAAATCCGCATTAGCCATCAACACCTCCAATCGCTCCTCAATCCTAGCTATTTTAATGCTGTTATTATGAATGCACCTTTTAATCGCAAAGATGCGTTCAAGTAAAAATAAGAGCAAGGCGGTTTGGGTGCTTAAGACAGCTATCAAGACGTTATCCATCATTGTCACCTTGAAGCCTTCATTTTTTCTGCTATCTGCTTTTCGTATAACCGCTCCAAATCGCCTAATATCCTTACAAAACCGAGGATTGTTGCTAATGTGAGGTCGGGATTGTTTGCCTCTTCAAGCTTCGTTAATATCTCGTTTATTTTTCGTGTCGTTAATGAAAGCTGTGAGTTCATTTATATCACCGAAACGCATCAAGTTACTAATTAAGACTGCAAGCTCTTCACACTTATTCCTTACCTCCACAGCAACCCTAAGCCCAAGTGACAGCAAAAGTTCAATAATTGATGTTCTGGTTAGCCCCATCTCAGCCCTTAAGTCTTCAATTCTATCAAGCAGTTCTTCGTCTAGTCTTACTGAAATCCACTTTTTAGGCATCATGTGACACAAAGCTCTTTAAGCTATTTAAGCGTTTGCTAAGCGTGGTGATCCTATGGCGGAAGTATTAGTCTATGAGGGTGTCTGTGAAATCCCTGCGGAGGTTCCAGCACACATAATTGATGAATGGGAAGTGACTCTCAAGAATGCTCAAGCGAGGATCTACAACAACTTGATTCAAAAGATATCATCTGATACAGCATTCAAGAACTTTATAGCTGACGCTTCAAGTGACGCCTATGAGGCATTTGTCAACCCCAACTTCAGGAAGGCTAACGTCATAAAGATGAAGCAAAGGGTGAAGCTAGCAAGAGCATACAATGCGTGGAATACAGGCGTTAAGAATGCATTTGACGGTGACAGCCCATACTTCGCTGATAGAGTAACCGCAAAGAAAGACAAATATCAATTAGCGAGATATACACTAAGTGCTGTAGGATCAAAGCCAGACTTATACTGGGGCCCAATTCCAAAAGCTGTCTTATTGCTAACAGGTGATCTAAGAGCCCCAAGATACATTGGTGCTAACGAATCGCTAACTGGTTCACCACAGAAGGTTGTGCTTGATGAGTTCGTAAACACGATAAGACCAATGTTGATCTCAGAGGGAGTCTATGGCGTAGTAATGGCATACTTCGCTCATGAAGGAGGCTTAGCCGACTTAAGGGATAACGTAATACGCCAGACAAATCAGAACCTTGAGAAGATACTTAACAGCTTCATGGATACAAGTGCTTACGTGGCTGGCGGATTAGCATCTGGCGGTGACTACAAAGACCCAGCTTCATGGACTGGAACATACGTTCACATCTACTTTGATGCAACCTCAGAGAAAGTGAAAGTTAAGGCTAGGGCTGAAACTGTGTCATAAAGCCCCTAAGCGAAACCTTAATCTGATTTTTTCCTTCTTTTTTTGTTGTGATGCGGTATGTCAACTTGGAACATCTACTACTATAGGGCTAGGATAAAGCCACACGTTTTGGATTCAAGTTTAATTGACACCTTAGGCTCAGAAATGAATAACATAATTACAAGCCTTAAGAATGCTGGTGTCGAATCGGCTAAAGTTGACTTAAAAGTGATTTCACCGCCAGCATGGTCTACCTTCACTAGATACACCGAGGAGAAGATTTGGAGCCTACAGCCTGCTAACATGACTGATACTGACATCTCAAACTTTGTCTCGGATTACAAGAACGCATTGACGGAGCTAATGAATGAAAAAGTGAATGAAGCCTCAGTTGAAGTGAAGAGAGGCTGAGATTAACCTCTTAAGCCCATACGCCACGTAATGTCAGTCACTTTTCTTAATTTCCGCTTCGCTATCATATCTCTCCTTAAGACTTCATAGTATCGTGAAGTCCTAGGTCTCCTTTGCAAAATGGCGTATATGCTACAATGACTTGTGCTGTCAGTTAGCTCAGGCTCACCTACAGCCTTAGCAAACCCTCTCTTAATGTGGTGTGGCTGTAGTATAGCACGCCTCAAAGGTATCCTAATGAAGTTCTGCCTCTTATCATCTCTGGCAATAGTCACATAATCGCTTGGATTCATTGTTCCAGATTCAGCGTAAGTGAAGGTATTCAAGATATCCCAATACGGCTTTCTGACTTGCATTGTGAAGTAAAGATCAACACTTCTTGCAATCTCCAAGTAGGGATCGTGCTTTAAGTCCTTTATCCTTATGAACCTCATAACGTAGTAAGTTGTATTCCAGCCCCTAAAGAAGTGCAATGTTACAGGCGTGATCTTAATTGCAAAGCTTGAGTGCTTACAGGGATACTTCTGATAGTAAAGCACGTATCTTTGTAAAAACCATCTAACCAATGGCTCCTTCATTATCAGCTGTGCTGGCGTGAACTTGCCTAGGCTAGCCTGTCTCAATGCATTCACAATCCTATTCCTTGTCTCTTCTGGTAGCTCGGCTAATAGCTGGTCTCTCACTCTAACAATGGTCTTATCCCTATGAAAGAACATTCGCCTTTCGATCTCAAAGAGTATTTTAGCACGGTCGTTAAACAATGGTAGTGAAGCCCTCAGCAAATCAAAGAATGCAATGTAGCTCCTTATGCGATCCCTAATTCGATTGATCATGCTTTCACGATAGTCATCTATGATCCGCTTGAAGAACTCTATTATGAAAGCTGATCTTCGCTTAACACCTTGCTCTTCAAGTTCCCTCCTAGTCTCTTCAAGCATCTTCGCTAATTCTTTGATTTCGCCTATGAAGGCCTCATTAATTCGCTCCCTGATTGCCTGAAGCATTTTTCGCCTTATCCTTTCCCTTAACGTATGTCTCCGTGTCTCAATAGCTCCTTTCCTTCGCATGAAAACACCTAAATTCTACTGCTATGCAATTCTATTTGAGGTTAGTGAATCATGGTTACGTATGATGAAGCTAAAACCCAGATTCAAAACACCTTAAGTGCAATTGACGGCTACAAAAATACACTAATTAGCGACATCATCAAGTGGAGGTTTAAGCGAGTTGAAGCCTCAAAGCTTATACTTCAAAAGTTCCGTGAGAAGTTCCTTAAGCCTTGGAGCTTGACTTATGAGCAAGGTATCGTGCATAAGCATAAGGTGCTGATAAAGAAAGGTGACTTAGGAGCAAGCACGGCTACATTGCCTTCAATCAAGGCTTCATATAATGCTGAGGTTGGAGGCTACAGCACTTTACAGCACGAAGAGGGAACAATTAACGTTCCGCAAGTCCCAGTATTCGTGTTTGAGCCTGCACCGATTGAGGGATTCCTTCTTGAACATAGTAAAGAAGTGCTTTCGTGTGCATTGCTGGTTAGATTCAAGAAAGACACGAATATAGCTGAGACGCCTGACTATGAAAACGCCTATGGTAAATACTACAGGTTGCCATATGGCATTGAAATGGAGGGTGTCGGTAGCATAACCGACTTTAGTGGCAAAATAATACCCTTTGGAGGCGTCAAAATAATACTTGACACCTTTGAGTTCTACGCCTTGAACTTCTTTAAGCGTGATTTAACAATTGACAACACCAAATACTTCTTTCAGGTGAAGATTTCGAGGGGAAGGTATAAGGCTACGATAATTGATGAGGCGGGAACTGGAAGAGAGACCACAATTGATTGTGCAATGATTGAAGCACTAACAGACTATGACGGTGATGTTACATGGATAATCGGAGGTCGAGAATACAGCAAAGGTGTTGAAGTGTAAAAATTATTGCAATACAACTGAGCTTTTAAGTGATGACTGGCTATCTTTAGCATTCCTATACGCCACAAGCTTCTTGAAGGCTTCTTTTATCATGTTGATCTCGCTTGTCATGTCAATCACGGATTTGCTTATTATATTGTTGTAGTGTGATGCAACCTCGCTAAGGAGGCTGTCAGCCTCGCTTAAGAAGCCTGACACATCTACGTCAAGGTCTGTCAAGCTGTTTTCTATCTTGGTTTTGGTGTCATTGTAGCTATTCATGGTTGCATCAGCTTCAAGCTTATTCTCAAGTGCTACATAATAGGCTTCATCTGGCGTAATGAGAACTTGATCTGGATGCTCATTGCTCCAATCAAGCCACTCTTCAACTGTTTTGACTTCAGCCCTTAATTCATTGAGCCTGCTTAACGCTCTCTCGGCTACATACTCAATGAGGTTTTGAGCCCTAATGTAGGCTTCCCTGAAAAGCCCTATGATCTCCATTATCTCGTTTGAAAGCACGTTATCTCCAAGCTCGTAAGGCAACGCTAATAGTGAATTCAGCCTGTTTAATGCTGTATCGGCTTGAGCCTTCAAATCGGTATGCTTTTGCTCCACGTAGGTGTCGAAGCCCTTCGCTATTTTCCATGCACTTGTAGGAATATTGCAACCAGATTGAGCAAGCAGTAATGCGAATAAGTCAACATCAAGCTTATCTAATGTTCTAGCAAGCTCCTCTAAATCCTCGGGATTAGGCGGATATCCTCCTCTCCAAGTGTTTAAGATTGACTGTAACGCTCCTCCGACCGACATTTGAATTGCGTTTGAAAAGCCTTCTTGAATTAATTCGGTGTATAGCTCCTCGGCTATCTCAGGCGTTAATACTAGTGAAGCTTTCGCTACAGCTCTCATAAACCTTTCAAAGATTTCCATTAATCCGTCAGTTGATACACCAACATTGTAGTGAGCATCAACTTCACACATGCTGTCTAATGCGTCAGCCGTTATGTTACGCATAAAGCCACTTTGTATTGCTGCTTCTGTTTTGCCTACGATTGCCGATGCTTCTGTGGTTTGCCTAATGAAGCCTTCAATTAATGCTTCTCCTATTTGCGAGGCTATGAATAGCCCAGCAGCAACTAATAGTGGTGCAACCATAGTTATCACTCCAATTCATGAAGCTGTAAAGTGTTGTTCCACATTACTGCTAGTATCCTCTTTCTATAATACGTTATCTCCTTGACGTTAATTGTCAATGGCTTGCTGTCATCCACAGTTTGAGTGTCAAGGTTATACGCCTCAATAGTCCAATTGTATGTTCCGATTTCAGAGGGTGCTGTGGCTTCAAGCCATACTGCTTTTTCTTCGCCTAGGGCTAATGTCACTTGCTCTGAATCCACAATGTTGTTGTTGTGATCCCTAAGCCTAACTTCACATGTTCCCTCCTTTTCGCCGTCATTCTTCACATAGACGTTCAAGCCTATGGTGTAGTTTGGATGCGTGTCAATTTTATCAATGTATTGCGTTATGGTGAAGTGAGGAGCAACACTATATACAGCCGTAGCCTCACTACCTTCATACTCTTCATCCCCTTCAAAGACCGCCTTATAGTATGTCGTTTGAGTAGTTTCGTGAGTTGTCGTGGCTACGCCATTCTCATCTGTGTTTACTGTTTCTATGAGGTTCCACGTTTGCTGATCATAGCTGTAATAAAAATTTATGGGCTTGTTTGCCAGCGGGTTTCCATCTATGTCTTTTAGTGTTGCTTTCAGCTGTAGTGTAACCATAAAACCACCTTATAGTGGTATTACTTCTAGCGTTAATTGTGTTGGCTTCTTGATTGCTTGAAGGTAGTAATTGTATATGTTCCATTCTTTAATTGTGATGTCGCTGATGTCAACTGTAATCCAATATGAAGAGTATAAGCCTCCGTCTTTGCCTGCACCGTGAACATATATTTTCTTCTTGTCTTTGTCTATTATTGGTAGCACGTATCTGCATGAGCCATGTATTCTTGGTAGCCACCATATAGCATTGTCTAAGTCTGTAAACTCTTTAAGTAGTATGTCTTCTGCTATTGTGAAGTCTGGTGCTATCTTAAGTATCCTCGTGCTTGTCTTTGTCATGTTGCTTGTGTGGTTGTCTGCTATTTGTGCAAGCACCACTAGGTTGTCTGCATCATCTTTACCGATGACGCATAGACCTTCCACGTGAGCATTAGCGTAGATTGACGTTAAATCTGTAGTCCCCACAAGATTGAAGTCCCAGTCGAACCATCTTACTGGCGGTGATGAATCCACTACGGTCATGCCTGTAGCTGGAAACAGCATCTCCTTTTCGGTTACAAAGTAATTGCCGACAATTGGATTTGGCGAATCTCCATCTGGTGCACTATTCGATATGCTTGTTATTGACTTCGAGTAGACCTTCAACACCCTGAAGTCATCACCGCTATAGTGCCTTCCAAGCAACATGTAAACGTCATCTGGCTTAGCGACAAGCTTGTCTGAGCAACGTGGATTATAAGACGAAAAACCTGTATCAAATTTGTCTATTACTGAGCCGTCCTTCGCATCTATAAACCATAGATACGGCTTATCTGATTCTGTAACGAGTAGAAAGCGATTTGATAACGCTATGCTTTCAACACATTTGCCATTTATGTCTGCATCTGCATTCGCATCTATCTTCCATAGCTCACTCCACGAAGCAGATAAAGCACTTAAATCAACTTCTATCTCAAGAAGCCTAATATTATAAGGTGTATTGTATTTATCCCCTCCAAGAAACCTCGCAACTACTTTTGAGCCCCTCAAATTAAAATCAACAAGCTTATGATAAATGTGTCTGCCTTCGAGAGGCGTGCTGAAAGATATTGGCGTTACTTCACCTGTAACAACGTTAATCAAAAGGAAGTTTCTCCTTTCCTTATACGTGCTATCGGCTTCTGCTTCGACATCAAAAGCATATATTAGTGCATAGTCAACCTTGTTGTATCTCACAGGTATTATCGGATTTGTAATACCACCATAATAATTAAGTGCCTGATAACTCATTGACGGCAAAACCTATCACCAATCATAATACTAGTAGTAGCCCATACTTAAGTGCATCACTCCCTTGTTTTTTGGTGTTTTTGTGGCTGATAATAACGGCGTTATGAGGCTTAAGGCTTCATAGGGATTTTTTGCTGTTGTGAATCCCTAGGGCTGTGAATCCCTAAGGCTTCATGGGGGTTTTGGGCTGTTTTGAGGCTGGCCACAGCTAGAAGCAGCATAGAATCCCTATACCAATTTGGAAAACTAGTATAGCTGAAACAGGGGCTGGCCACAGCACAGCACTCAACACCTTGCTGGGCTTGTTTGGGCTTCTCTTTTTATATTAAATTAAGGTTAGTAGTGTCTGAGGCTGTGGCTCTTACATGCTCTACATGAAAAACCGCTTCATGGCTGATTGCCATTACTGATGTAACTGATGGCCGATGCACACTTCTGTACACTACATTGCGGAGCCACATAAAGCTGATGAAGCCTTCATCAACTGCTTCATCAGAGCGACATTAGGCGCCACATGAAATCGTGTTACTCCTCTTTGTTACCGAGCCATCAGGCGTCATCAGCTGGCTAGCCCCGCCAGCCCAGCCAGCCCCCCACACCATCAGCC
>Ga0190311_1000500_pt1 | contig 11860 bp, 18 predicted proteins | sample 48700789_MG_FD_165037 | JGI IMG/M metagenome (GOLD analysis project Ga0190311, IMG submission 165037) | Hydrothermal vent sediment bacterial communities from Southern Trench, Guaymas Basin, Mexico - 4870-07-8-9_MG | ecosystem: Environmental > Aquatic > Marine > Hydrothermal vents > Sediment ...
ATTATAGTATTACGGAATGCGGTGTGCGAGTGTGTGACACGGTGGCGGGTATATGAGAATTAGGGAAATATCCGTATAGATCACCGAATTTGATAAATCCGAAAAAATAGATGTGAACGGTTAATATTTGGGTTAGGTTTGGGTGTTATGCGGGTTGGGATTAAGAAGTATAATTCTAACACCGTTGCGTTCAAGGGTTCGTAAAAGCTTTTATAAGCTATGGAGATAGTAGCTATATGGACTATGCGATAGAGATAGTTGAGCAATCGGGAAAGGATTTAACGGATTACCAAGTGAAAGTAGAGATAACCGATGAAGAGTTTTTCAGCAAATGCACAGATCAAAAGTTTGTCGAATTCTATGACGAAGATCAAGCTACATTATTAAGCCACTACACAGAGCTATTCGATCCCACAAACAATAGAGCGGTATTTTGGGTTAAAGTCCCATCTATTCCGGCTAACGGTACTAAGTATATCTACTTGAACATTAACACGGGGAGAACGGAAGATTTAAGCGATCCAGAAACGGTATTTGACTTTTGGGATGATTTTAGTGGTGATTTAAGCAAATGGACGACATCAGCAACAGATATTGTAATAGAGAACGGTGCGTTAAAAATTCCCGCTGGTAATGACGATGCACGCTATCTAAACACAATTTACAGTAACGATCAAATAAATCTTCCGAACAAAGCTATACGCTTTAAATCAAAGATTTCTGGAGCAACATCGGCTGATTTCTGGCTTGTAGGTTTTAGAGGGGATAAAGATACGGTATATGATTCACGCCATTCATATTCAACTACGAGGGATTGGGATACATGCGTGTTGGGATATGATGCCGGAACAGAATATGGATTAGTGTGTGGTAGTGATGATATATATCCTCAAGATCAATGGTTTGTATTTGAGCTAATAAATGTAGATGGTAAACTAATACTAAAAGGAGAAAAAGAAACGATAGAATCAGAACATAGTTTCTTTAGTACGATCAGCTTAGCAAATATAGGATTTGGTAGATGGGGTAATTATGGATCATTTTACGTTGATTTTGTAGCTGTTAGAAAATACACCGATCCCGAACCGTCTGTAACGGTAATACGATTAGGAGCTACTCCTACGTATGACTTGAAGCTCAAAATAGCTCAAGCTCTAAGCGGTGAATCTGACACGATCTTAGATACTGACCCGAAGCTAAGATTGCTTAGCGGTACTAATATAATCAAGGAGCTAAGCTTAACCGCTAAAACGGTTTACAAAGACGCTACAAATAACCGTGTAGTAGTAGCGTTCTTATTCGTTGATGATTCAAGCGATTCGTATACTACGGATAACCAAGAATTGCTATTTACTAAGGATAGCACGGAATATGTAGCGTTCAAAAGCTCCAAGACATTTACTAAAGAAGCGGATAAGAGATTACCGCTAAGATGGGAAATATACCTACCGTATGATGTTGATGTTTGTACATACGAAGAAACGATGATAGGATGTTTGTGAGGTGATAGCTATGACGGTCAGAATGGTTAAAAAGGGTAGAGCTAAGAAAGTATTTATAGAATCGGTATTACAGCTAAATAAGAAGAATAAAAGCATAGATTACGGCTTATGCGATTCAATTGGTAGAGCTATACACGATTATAGCGATGTGGCAGAGATTAACATAATCTGGCTAAGGAATACAGAACAAGCCTTCGAAAAGTACATTACAAAAGACATGGGTAACTTTAGCGTTAAAAGTGGCGGAGATTTAACGGATGCATGGGTTGACGTTACAGTTTACGATTATTCAAGCGATGAGTACACGGTAAATCAAGTCGTGTTAGGGCATGCTAACTTAACAGCTATGTACACATATAACAGAGCTTACTGTGAAGCTTCGGTTGATATAACCAAATCTAAGCTTGAATACATCGAGATTAATTGGCGGTTATGGATAAAGGGTTAGGCTATTAATCATGGATTGGTTTATATTTTTTCTACTCAAGAAGAAAGCTCGCATAGTTAAGCGTAAATTAGCTAAGATAGCTAAGCGTATTGTCGATATACTATTTACAGCTTCAGATGTTACGGCTGAAATAAGCGGTTACGAAATAGAGGATACATTAACGATCAGTAGTAACGTATATGTACCGACTAAAAAGCTTAGCTTTACTGACGAATTATGTATTAGCGATGACGTAATTAACGCTTTAAAGCCGTATAGCTTCGAAGATAGCTTAAGCATTCAATCTGACGTTAGAGAAGCTATTAAGCGTTATAGCTTTGAAGATAGTTTAGCGATTAGCGATAGATTAGAAGACGTTAGCAAAAGACAGTATTTCGAAGATAGCTTAATGCTTAGCGGTGATGTACAGCAATATAGCGAAGAAATTAAACCGTATAGCTTTGAGGATAGCTTAACGATTATGAGTGATGTTGAACAACTTACAGAACCGATTAAGAGTTATAGCTTTGAAGATATATTAACTATTAGCGATGAGGTCAAAGAAGCTAAAGCTAAAGCTGACATTGAAGATAGCTTAACTATTAGCGATGACATTAAGGAAGCGGTTAAGCGTTATAGCTTTACGGATGAGCTACATATAAGCGATAGCGTTATTGAAGCTACTAAGAGTTATAGCTTCGAAGATACGCTAATTATAAGCGATAGCGTTATTGAAGCTATTAAACGCTATGATCTCGAAGATTGCTTAAGCGTTAGCGATGATACAAGTGTTGTAGGCTTAGATCACGATATTAATAAGATCAGAGACAGATTCGCTATTTACGTTAGAGATACGGATACGTGGATTTACGGTTACGAAAGCGATTGGGTTAAGACGGTTAAGTGTAACGGATGGTATTACATCGGTTTTGAAGACATGAAAGGTCAACCTAATCCGGATTACGATTACAATGACGTTATCCTAAAGGTTTACGAGACTGAATATAGCTATGTTGTCGAAATATGGCATGGAGGACACAATTATACAAACGACGTATACTACAATGGTGAATACGTATGTACAGCTAATCCTCGTAGCGGTGCTAAAGTAACTGAATGCGATTTAACTAATGCTGAATTCATAGCGAGAATATACTTGTGTAAGCTAACTTTGCGTAAGCTTAGAGTGGAGTAAACATATATATTCGTTGACGTTGATATAGCGTATATGGTAACGTATGATGACGTTAAATCTAAAGCGGTTAATCTCCGTAAGAAGATATTATCCGATATAGCGATGAAACGCATCGATATAGCGAAATCCGTATACGATAGCGTTAGATCGAAGTTACAGTATATGCTAACGGAAATCCAAAATAACGTTAGTTACGCAACACCGTTTAATGTACACCGGTATAGCGTTGAATCGTATATAACATCTAAGGCTAACGAACTCGGTTCTAAATCCGTATCCGTTCAATACAACGATAATACCGAAACCGTAAACGGTTACGATATTCCGACTTATGACCGTTTTAGTTACGATGAAACGGATTACTTGAACAAACTTAAGAATCTTGGTACTGAGTTCGCTAAAGACGTTGTTAAGTTAGCAATACCCAATAGCGAATCACCTCCACAAGGAGATATTGAAGATGTTAACTTCACGTATTACATTGCGAAAGAAGTTCACATTTACAGTAATATCATGTTCACTAACGAAGTCGGTAGATTACCCGAATATGCTGAATTTGGAATATACGGATTGGAGATAAAACACTATGACGTAAGAGCTATAACGGGCGAACATACTCAACTAATATTCGATATTGACAGAACTAACGTATCAGTATGGATAACGCCAAACGCTACCGTAACGTTATTCGATGTTGATAACCAAAAGGAGTTTAGAGTTAACGCTAAACTATTCTTAGACGTTGTTAATCCATCGAATTATACCGCTTATGTATGCGTGTTAGATTCGAAGTTTATAGTCGGTTCGAATTGGCATAGAGCGTATTTACAGTTTGCAGACGTTAAGTTAATGCCGTCGCCCGTTATAATCAAAGATGAAACGTTATCGTGAGGTGATAACATGGCGAAAGAAGCGGGTTCGGCTCGGTTATTCAAGTTCGAAGGTGTTGACGTAACCGAAGCTTTCGGAATCGGTGAACTAATCGGCGGAGCGGTTAGATGGGGAAAAGTAAAGCTGTTTAATACACTATTCGGTTCTAATTGGTGGACTGAACTCTTCGACATAATCGAAGATTCGGATACCGCTAAAACAGTCGGAGTATCTCCATCGGCGATAGTGAACGTTATAGCTCGATACTTGGAAAAGACATGTGAGGTGTCAATGGCAGTCGGTGAAGAAATCGGTTCAGAATCGATCATGGAAATGTTGTCCGAAGGTTTAAGCTCTGCGATGGAAACGAACTTTAACGCTTCGATTCAAACTATTCTAAACATTAAACGTGGTTCGTTACCGCCAGATCTAAGTGTTGCGTTACAGATCGGACAAAGATTAGATCGAGTCGATCTATTATATGCGTTATCGCAAATAATGGCGATTGGAAACCTAAACTACACAATACTTGAAGCGTTATTGGCTGGAGCTGATCAACGGTTTATAAATGCGGTAGAAACCGCTTTAGCGTTATATGATCAAGCGTTAACGGAGAAGAATCAAGCGATTCATACGCATATTATCGCAATATCGCAATTACTAACGAACATCTATAACGACTTAATACTCGATTGCGTTAGCTTTATCGAGCGGTTGAATTCGTTGATTATGAACGTTGCGAATGAACACTTAGCGAGAGTTAATCAGTTAGAGGATAATCTCGATAGCGTTAAAGCGTTATACGATAACGGATTACTAAGCGATGAAGAATACGATACAAAACTTATAGAGTTAGATGCACAATTAACCGCTACTGAATCCGTATACGATGATTATATCGCTATGATAACGGATTTGATTAGCGATTACGTCAATAAGATCGACTCGATAAAGGATGACGTGATAAATCTAATACTCGGATACCTTAACACGGTAGAATCCGTTTACAACGCTTATATCAACGGAATACTTAACGCTATAAACGCTATAACGCTTAACGATACGTTAAAGGATAAAGCGTTAGAACTATACAATAGGCTTAAGGCTATAAGACAATACGGATATAGCTACACGTAAAGGGTGATATTATGAAAGCGTTAGTCGTATCACGGTTGAGTTTAGGTAACGCATACGAACGGTTAAGAAAGTTCGGAATTACCGAATTCGTTGACTATTACGAGAAACATGACGGATGGAAAACCGAAGACGATATAATTAAAGCGATAGAATCCGAGAAATGTGATACGGTTGTAATCGTATCGAACTTTTGGTTAGCGTTACGGATATTAGCGAAAGGTAACGTTAAATCCGTGTTCGTTGTTCAACCGATAATTGCGAACGTTCACGAAATCCTTAAAGCTCGGATATATCAGATAATCGCTGAGAACGTAACGGTAATCGAGCATGAGGGTTAAACGTGAACGTAAAAGACGTTTAGAACGTGAATACTTACGTTATCGTGATACCGTAACGAAAGCGGTTGAACGTATTAGGGAAAATGTTAAGCGTGTTAGTAATCGCATACGAAATAATCTGCGTAATATTCGTGATCGTGTTAGTAACGCTATTAGTAACGCAAATCAGAGAAATATACAGAAAGCTAAAGCGATGGAATTAAGCGATAAGGCTCGGTTATCGGTTGATTCTCGTGATGAAGCAAATCGTGATGTGTTAGTGGTTCAGAACTACATGGCGGATTTGGACACGGTTATTAACAACATCCGACTACTCAGTCAAAACGGATTACTCTTTATTCCGACTAATTACCCGCAGTTAAACCTAACGAAAGCGTTAGCAACGTATTACTTTACGCCGTATATTCCGAATAACGAACACTTTACGATGTATTCCGTTAAACTAACTCCGTTAACCGTTCAGAAGTTAGCTAACGAATTAGCAGATTTTTACGTTAGTTACCAAGTCGATACGGATAAACTACTAAATCCGTATATGCGGGTAGCAGATTGGTTTATGAATCTGTTTGAAATGCTACTAACGTTTATGCGTAAGAAAGGGAGACGTGAAAAAGCAAGGGGTAGATCGAAAGGTCATTACGGAGTTATCCGATACGATGAACCGATACACGATATGATAACCGTTAGCTTAGACGGATATTCAACGCTTAAGCTAATCCATTGCATCGGACAAAGCTATTTACTAAAGCGGTTTAAAGCGATGAGTTTAGGATTTCCCGAATTAGCGAATTATCTCGATTCCGTTGCGGTATTAGCAATATTACGGCGTAAGGCTAAATCCACAAGACGTTATCCGGATAAGAGTAAAAAAGCGGAATTACACGATAGGTATTCCGATCACCGATATATAAGACGGTGATATTATGACGATACTCGATGAGGTTATCGCTAAGGGTAAAGAAATCTTTGACGAATTGCGTTATAGTATTCCGAGATTACCATATACAGATGCGGATTATACCCGTAATCTGTGGATAATTGCGATGAAAAGAGCGATACGTGAAGTGTTACGTGAACATAAACCGTATAAAAATCCGTATTTGCTTACATCATTGTCATCGTTAATATCTGCGTGTATAATGCGGTTATATTCGTGTCCGAGTCTTAAATCGTATTACGACACGAAAATCGAAGATTTGTTTAACAAAGCTAAGTATGGAAACACCGAGTAGACGGTATAAGAAATGGACGGATGACGAAATACGGATACTAAAGGCGTATTACGGGATTTTACCGCATCATGTCATTGCGAAAATGCTTAACCGTACTCCTTGGGGCGTATTACATAAAGCACATAAGCTTAAGCTTAAAAGCGATTGTCCGAGAGGAAAAATCCCTAAATTATTAAAACGACATATAGATAAATATTACGAAAATCGGATTAAGCGTTATGCGTAATTACTAACATGGCGGAGATATATAGTGTACATCTTGGGTTGTTAGCACAGAGCGAACTACCAAGTACGTTCGATGAAGTAAGAGACGATTGGGAAGCAACGCTAAAGGGTAAAAGGTCAAAGATCATAACGAACTTACAGAGAGTTATACCCGATGAATCCGCATATACTGCTAAGATCAAGGATAGATCGAACGAAGCGTACTCCGAGTTCATAGGTACTAATCACCCGAGATACGATGAGATCATGTTAAAGAGAGAGATCAAAATGGACTTAGCGAAAAGCAGATACATAACTAACAGAGATAACGCATTTGCTGAAGGCGGAAGATTCGAAACGGGCGTAACTAACGCTAAGGATAAGTTCAGATCAAACACGATCGTTACATGGATGGTAACTGGTGATAGAGATAAGATTTACGGATTAGTCCCGAAAGCGAAGTACGTACTACTCGGAAAGAAAGCGTTAGCAGAGGAACTATTTACTTCCGCAGATCACTTGATCACTTCAACCGATCTTAAACCGTTCTTCAAGTATCGCAGATTCGTACCTTCAGTAGTCGCAACGATTAACAAATGGATGACGATGGTAGCCTATGCGGTATTAGCGGGATGGAGCGATGACGACATTAACACTAAGATCGCAACTAAGGGTAACACGGAGTTAGCGAGTTACGTGAACGATGCGATGGTTAATCCCGAACTCGATTACACAGCATGTTCGATAACGATAGAAAAAGACGCAACAACGGGAAGATGGGGTGTTAAAATCGTTGAAGCAACACCGTCATAATCCTATTTTTTTTATCCGCTATTTTTCGGTGATATTATGCTTGACGGATTGTCCAATCGTATATTGCAATTTTTTCGTAGTGTTTTAGCGATTGATCTTATGCAAAAGCAGATAGACGAACTTAAAGACGATGTTCGTTACTTGAATAGACGGATTGACAACTTAGAAACACGGATTGACCGAGTATACGATGTCGTAATCGATATTCTCGATCACGTTAAGGGTAACCGAAAAGCTTAAATATCGTAACGCCATACGTTAATACGGTGATGGATATGGCGGAAGTGGTTAAGTACGGGAATTGGTTGATTTGGAGAAACGGAGACGAAATAAAGATCGAGAACACGAAAACGGATGTAACAGTGGTAATTAAAAAGGAAAGTAACGGATGGGTTGAAATCGAGAACGAACATTACACCGCAACGATGTTCTATGCACATGTGTTTGTAATGGATAAGAAAACGGAAAAAACGGCGGTTATTGAGTTCGATAAAGTACTCGGCGGTGATAACGATGAGCGAGTTAAGCAGAGTACTTGAGAAAAACGAAGAGATGATCGAACAGATATACAACACGATTACAACGATTGAACGCAACGACTTAAACGGTACGGATATAGGTTTGTTAATTAACATACGCAATTACGCAATCGGAATCATTAACGCTATTAATCTCCTTTTATCTAAATAACCTTTTTTTATTTATCTTGATACCGCAACGCTTTTATTTCGTGTCGTTTATTATCGGTTATGTGGTATCGGTTCAAAGAAATGAAGAAGTTAAAGATTTTATCGAATCGAGAAGTAAAGTTGCTAAAGGGAGAATACGACAAACCGCAATACGCTCGTAATGTGGCGTATGCTATCCGATGTAAGATCGAATGCGTACTTGAGAACATAAAACCCGCTTTAGCAAACGAACGATGCGTAAACAAACCGATAGTACTCCATTTATTCGACATGTTACGACTCGGACTTAAGACGTTAGGTCATCCGGATTTAGCGGATAGGGTAGACGGATTAAAGACGGAGTTTGAGAGACGGACATTAAGGTGATAACGATGGATGATCTGTTTATAAACCTATTCAAGCATCGAGCTAAGGCTTATTACGATGAACGTCCGAGAGATATACCCGATAATTGCGTTCAAGTAACCGAAGTTACGAAATGCATCCGGGCGAGTTATTACGATAGGGTTTTCGGTAGGGGGTTACCGAAACTAACGACTTACTTCGGCTCATTAATCCACGATGATCTGTTAAAAACATTCGATAAATACGAAATCGAAGTATGTAAACCGCCGTTATACGGTATTGCTGATGCGATTTACACGATTGACGGTGTAGAGTTCGTTATCGAGCTAAAAACGGTTAAAACGATACCAATAACGCCATATCCGAATCATATCGAGCAAATAAACACCTATATGGGTATGCTCGAAATCCATGACGGTATAATAATATACGTTGACCGAGCGATAGAGCGAGTTAAGACGTTTACAGTCCGGTTCAATGAAAGCATGTATTACAAAACGGTAGAAAAAGCTTATACGCTACTAAAAGCGATAGAACGCAATGATCCGCCGTATCCTACCGATTACGGATATTGTAGCCTATGCGAACATCGAAAGATTTGTCCGTATTCGCTTTTCTAACTTTTTTCGCATAACCGTAACGCTTATATACCCGTAACGCCATATTTTGACACATGAAGGTTGCGGTGTATAAGGTAGGTAACGAAACGATATACATCGAACGGATACCGAGTAACGCCAATTTAGTTAAAATCAATGGATATTACGCATACTCCAAAGGTAGGATTGTAAGACGTGTTATAACGGAAAAACCGAGCGATCCGAAAGTCGTTATCGAATATGCGTTAATACTCCGTACGAGTTACGGAAAAAATGTCGATCTTAAGATCGTTGACCACAAGCTCGGTAGGTTTATAAGGTTTAAGAGAGAAGACGGATTTCCGATATACGTGAACACCAGATCGTTAGATATATACGTTAAACGCAGTGATCTAAGAAATCCTGTATTCGCTAAGGCTATTGGGTTTTTCCTTAACTCATGTGGATATAGGGTTAGAGAAAGGGCGGTGATGCGTATATGACCTCGTATAAGAAAGGTTACCAATTCGAACGTGAAGTATTCCGATTATTTCAATCTGCGGGTTATTACGTTATCCGATCTGCGGGTTCTCACGGTATCTTCGATCTAATAGCGGTCAAAGACGGATTAGTGTTCGGAATACAATGCAAATACAATAATCATCTGAAATCTCACGAAAAAACGGCAATGATCAACGCATATTATACTTTCGGAATAATACCCGTTTACATCTACCGGATGAAACGTAAACCGATTCAGATCGTTTGTTTGCTTAACGGTAAAGTGATAACGGATAAAGAAGTGATAAAGTTACCCGAAATATGTCGAGATAAAGCGTTAAACCGTATAATCAAGCTAAACGGACATGATTAACGAACACTACTCTTACGCCTATTTTTTAACGGTTAAAGATAACGTTGTTTCGGGTTATCACCGTATTACCCGTTATCTCGATCGGTTATCGGATTATTACGATTATCGTGTTCTCGATTACGTTTTCTCGGATAATGACCGTTATCACTTTCACGGTTTAATTTTAACGGATTCCCGGATTGATTATCGGATTTTACAACGGTTAAGGGATAACGGATTAAGCGTTAGGTGTTATATGTTGCGTAATCCGTATTCTGTGTTTAACGTATTGCGATATATCCGTTCACATGACGGTTACGGTAACACCGACACGTTTATAAACCGTAACGTAAAATATCGATGCGGTGATAGCATGACGGATAGGTTAGATGAGTTAGAGGAAAGGGTTAGTAAGCTTGAAGATATGGTTAAAGCGATATACGACAAAGTAGTCGGACAAAAGCAAACGGATACGCAAACCGAAGATACAACGCAATTAGAACGCATAGAGGTAAACGTAACACCGATGACATTAACGATTCAACCGTCACGTAAAGGTATTGGTATCCGGGTTAGATTCAAGAAGTTCGTTAAACAAAACCGCATCGGTGAATTCTACTTAAGCCTAAAACCCGATGAAGTAAACGCAATAGTAACGCAATTACAAACGGCGTTAGAGCATTTCACGAATACGGAAAACCGTAAAAGTAGGTTAAAGATCGAAAAAGGTTTTAGCAAAGCGGTTAAAGGTGATAAGCGATGACGGAATTACCGTTCGTATCCTTTACCAAATTTTTCAAGCAACTTACAGATGCGGATATACTAACGTTTGAAGCGTTCGATAAACAGTCTCAGAGCGAACTATTAAAGCGGTTATTACCGAACTATGATCCGTTATGGCTCGATAAGGCTTATCGCAAAGAGATACCGATATTGCTTAAACCAGAATCCATGCGTATAAACCACGAATACAATGCGTTAAACCTTAACGCCAAGTCGGGTACTGTAAGTATACCGCTAACGGATGAGCTACTCGATTTCTTAACGGAAACCGAAGATAAAAACCTATACTTCGACATAAGCCTTAAGCGGAAGATATCGAGAAACAATAACGCCATATACATCGGTGAACTTAACACGATATACACCGCAGATTACGATTTCGATCGAGCTAAGGAGTTATTAAACGAACACAAACCGATAGACTTACTCCTTTATGCGATCGGATATAAACCGAGTACGGAATCAATAGCGGGTAAATTAGCGATGTTATTACCGTTATTCCAATACGGAGACAAAGCGATACATACGTTAACGTTTACCCCCCCAAGATTCGGAAAAACCCGCTCCGCTAAGATTCTAAGCGGTTTAATAGACGCATACTTAACACCGATGCCTACTCCGAGCAAATTAGTACATGATGGTTCGAAGGGTAGATACGGATTAGCGTACTTTTACAGCACACTTTACATTGACGAATTCGATAAGATTCAATCGAGCAAACGCAAAGATACGTTTAGGGATTCATACGAGATACTATTAACGGGAATGAGCGATGGATTGTGGACACGTGAAGTAAGCTCAAAAGTCGGTGATTATTCGAACATTGTCGGATTCTGCTTTATGGGTAACATCGAAGATATGACGTTAAACGGATACGACTTAACGAATTACGTT
>Ga0190311_1000501_pt1 | contig 11846 bp, 24 predicted proteins | sample 48700789_MG_FD_165037 | JGI IMG/M metagenome (GOLD analysis project Ga0190311, IMG submission 165037) | Hydrothermal vent sediment bacterial communities from Southern Trench, Guaymas Basin, Mexico - 4870-07-8-9_MG | ecosystem: Environmental > Aquatic > Marine > Hydrothermal vents > Sediment ...
GTGACGAGTTATTTACTGTTCCCCCTGATGCGAAAATATATGTCTTGTCCTTGAGCGGTATCAAGTCGCCCATCAGCGGTAGTGGGCTGTCGCCTCCCGGATTTGTATTTGTGATTTCCTCTAGTGCTTTTGCATATAGCTTGAGTCTGTAGAAGTTTGCGGTGTTCAAGTGCCTTCCAATAAGAACATATATGTCGTTGTCTCTCGGGAACCATATGGCATCCGCTCTCGGATTGTATATGTCGAAGCCTGAGTCTATTTGCCACACTTTAGTAAAGTCTTTCAGGTCTACTAGTGTTATATATGGTGAATTGTAATTCATTATTAGTGCAAGACCTAGTCCGAGTACTGTGCTCTGCCATGATGTTTCAGTTGAGAAGTTTGCGTCGTATAGGCTCCTTTTCAATTGCGCCGAGACTGTGTCATTTACTTCATTAAATATCCATTCGATATCAACTAGCTTGTTGTTAACATTTACGTATAACACTCTCAGGTATGTTTTTCCGCCTCCTCTCGTCACTTTGTAGAGGCATCCGGGCCCTGCACCGTATGATGTTGGCCAGCTGACGTCGTATGTTTTTAGCGAATCTGCTTTAATGTCGTAGATTGCTGCCTTATATGTTGGATTATCATTTATCTTTGTACATATGAAAAAGTATATTTTTCTGCCGTCGCACCAGTATCCTGCATTTCTTGCTGGTACTGCCAATTCCCTAAATGTTATACTCGGCATACATTATGTGTACGCATTTTGGAAATATATTTTTTTCTGGGGTGTGATGCTTGAAAAAAGATATATTTACGATATGTGGGTAGATAAATGTATGCAGGAAAAAATTGTAATGAAGCTGTACATGAATACTGTGAAGCCACTGTATGCAAGGACGTTTCAGGTGAAGGTGAAGCCGGGTCAGGAGTATAAACTGGAAGCTACATTAACTGATGGTGATGGTAATCCGCTCAGCGATAAGACTATTGAGTTCTATGAGTCTAGGGATGCTAGAACATGGTCTAAGATAGCTACAGATACTACTGATGCAGATGGTAAAGCCACATATACTTTGAGTAAGAGTGAGGCTGGAGACTATTATTATAAGGCTAGGTTTCCGGGGGACGACTACTATGATGCAAGTGAAAGTAACGTGGAGAAGGTCACAGTGGAGTCTGCGGCTGTGGTTGAGAAAGGTATACCTATATATGCAATAATTGCACTGTTGCTGTTGCTGTTGCTTCTGTTTGGTGCTGGCGAAGAGAGGAGGAGGAGAGGAGAGTAAAGTATATATTATGGGTGATAGTATGTTTAGTCGTATGAAGAAAAGTAAGTTAGTTAAAGCGTTTGCTACAAGAGACGTTAAACTAGAGGCTACTTTAACAGATAGTGAAGGTAGTCCACTTAGCGGCAAGACAATAAACTTCTACTACAGGCTACATGGTGAAACAACGTGGAGTAATGCTGGTAGCGGTACAACCGATACGAATGGTAAGGCTTCAGTAACTGTCAGCTTATCTGTGCCTAATAGCTACGACTTTAGGGCAGAGTTCCCGGGTGACGCGGACTACGAGGCAAGTAGCGATGAGAAAGATAATGTGAAGATAAAGGCTAAGACAACTGTGACATTAACTGTTACTCCGCTGTAAAAAAGATAAAATATTATTATTTTTTATTAATCTTTTTTGCTAAAGAGTAGTAGCAGCAGCACTAACGCTATAATTATTATTATTCCAATTGGTACTGCCGTTGTAGCTGGTGCTCTAGCTACTTCCGCCATCTGTGTGGCTAGCGACGGATTAGCTCTATTTACATATTCTATCATCTTCTGTGCCTGCTCTGGGGGATATTTCTCTATTATATTGTTTATCAGCTCCAGTCTCTTTTTCTCATACTCGGTCATTTTATCAACCATGTCTACTTGAGGTATCGTAATCATCCTTATTTCTTTTATAACGTTTGATATTGCTCCTGCTATAACGTATGCGGCTATTGTTATTGCAGCTACCTTGATTAAGAATACTATTAGTGCTACTACTACTGCTGGCACGCCTGACTCTACTCTATATACTACGTGTAGCTCTGTGTCGGTGAACCATGCATCAGCTACCTGTAGGTTTAAGCCAAGTACTGTTGATATGTACGAAGCCATTATCAGCGGGTCATGTGAATGTATTTCATCTATTTGTTCATCGGTGAGCAGGTATGTTTCAGGGAAGCTGACTCTAGCTGTGTTTCTAAGCCATTCAAGTAAATTGTTTTTATCATAAACTATTTCAACGTATACTGTTTTTCTTTTTTCGAGCTTTAAGTGTACTGTGTTGTTTTCAGCCATGTCAACTAGGTCTTGAAGTGTACCTATCCAGTAGTATATTCCGTCGCTCTCTCTTCTGACGAACTCCACTACTACTTTGCTTGGCTTCCAGTGCTCTAATGGGAATCCGAATGCCTCTGCGTATAGATTTGATGTCCTCGCTATGATGTTCTCTAGGTCTACTGCATGGCACAGTGTCTGCAACGGTGTTCCGTCTTCCTTCTCAGTATATACTGTTATGCAATTCTTAGAATATATTACTTTAAATGCTACTGCGTTGTCTCTTCCCTCCAGCTTGACTTCATGTATTCCCTCTGATACTGGTACAGTGTCCCATATTGTTACTTCGGTGGGCGACGTATAGACATGTACTGTTTTATAGTAGCTTCCATCTATGTATACGTCTATGTCTTCTTCTTGGTCTGCTACTGCAATTACTTTAAGCGGCTTGTCTTCCGAGCAAAATACGGCATCCTCTACTACAGCCTCAAACATGTTTATCAGTTAAAAAAATAGAAGTAAAGTATTTAGATTTAACTCTACTTGTTCCAGATTCTGGCTAACGGACACCTGAGAATGTATCTCCAGAGATATCTCAGCTTACACGGCTTCATGGCACACTTTCCGTTGATATAGTACTTGCACATGTCAATATGGTTGTCCAGTATGTGTTTCTTCATTTCGTCTGCGTCTTCTGTGACGAATCCGCACCAAGGACAGATATATTTATGTTCGTGTGGACAGTGATTCTGTACTATATGGTCTATCATTATTTCCTTGTCTACTGTCGTGAAGCCGCACCAAGGACACTTGTACGTGAAGTGGTTTTCAACTATGTGTCTTATTATCGTCTTCCTGTCCTCTGCCTCGAATCCGCACCAAGGGCAAATGTACTTCGGCTTAGGCTCTCCTGTTATAGGCTTGTCTGCTCCAGTCCATTTTTCATATTTCATGTCCCACCTCAGATACGGTTTACATACCTGTGGCACATCAGGGTCATTAATGTATTTCATGAACTTTTCTTGAGCTTCCTTGTATGCCTCGGACGGCTTTCCTCCATTCAGTATCACTCTGTCGAAGGAGAAGTGTGCGTCGAAAAATGGTTTGGCGTACTTGTCTTCTGTAGGAGGCTCCTTTCTGCTCACAACGAATATGAATTCTCTCTCGTAGCCGTGATACCATGCTATATAGTTCTCTTCAACAAGCCACTTCCCCAGCCTAGCGAATGTGAGACATGATAGTGCTGATATACCAATTACTCCAGACTTTCTTAATGATTCCGCTGAAGTAACGTCTCCTACCTGAAGTATTCTGCTGTACCACTGTCCAGTAAGCACTGTTTCGTTTCCGTGTCCGCACCAGCTTACGAACTTTATTCTCTTTGAGTTCAGTACTTCGAGGAACTTGTCTCTCACCGCGTCTTCTTTATACAGGTCTTCTACCTCGAAGCCTTTTTCCTCAGCATACTTTACTACATATTCGTGTAGAAATGCGGCTCCATAGTGTGTGGCTGTCTCGAAGTCAGGTCTTCCTGCAAGTATTCTTACTCCGTAGACACAAAAATTTATGTCTGGGTGCTCTCTCTTAACTTCTTTGAGCCAGTCGATTATGTCTTGCAGTGTAGGCTCTAAGCCTTTTTCTTTCATGTATGATGCTATTATCTCAACGTGTACTAGTGCGTCTGGGTCTTCTTTGAGCGTTAATGTGCCTCTGTTTATTTTCTCTAGTTTGCTGATTAATTCATCTATGCTTATGACTGGTTTCATGCGTTTAATCATAGTCATTCACCTCTATAAGCTTTCCCTTTGTTTTCTTGTAGACGTATACGGCTGACACTATTGCTGTGACGAAGTTGAATATAGCCATGATTAGTGCCTGATACTTGTCTGCCGTCATGTCTGTTAAAATGTATGCTGCTGTGGTGCAGACTAGTGCTACAACTGCTATTACTGTAGCCATAGTTATTTTATCGATAAAGCCGACTACTTCAACCTTACCCATACATGTATACAAAAGAGAAGGAGGTATAAAAAAATAACTAAAGTTTAACTATTTTATACAACTACGTATCCTACCCAGCCTTTGCCAGCTATTACTACTACTTCATGTACTCCAGTAGTCATATCAGATGGTAGTGTTACCTCAGCTTTTCCTGCTTCATCTGTTGTTGGCGGTGTTCCGCCGAAGTCTACTCTCTCGCCGTCGATATATACTTCAACAGTCTTGTTTGCATCGAAGTTCTCTAGGCTGAGTGTCTTTGAGTCCTTTGCAATTACAAAGGGTCTCTTAGCCACGAACTGCACATACGCGTCATATATTGCCTGCATTCCAGCTAGTATCAGCATCTTTGCTAACATGGCGTAGCGTGGTACGAATAGTCCTACAAATCCAATAGCTGCTGGTAACGCTATATTGTGGAAGTACTTCAAATTCTTTACTACATTATCGTACCATGTTTTCTGCTTTACTGCCTCATCCTCGGCTATTAATACACCGCCGCCTAATACTGTAGTTCCGATATCGATTCTACGTGTGATTCCAGCTAATGCTTCCGCCATATTCTCACCTTATTCAATCACTTATCGTTACTCAGCGATGGTATATATATTTTTCTACTTTGATTAGAGTATACAACGATATTATCAATATCGCCATTATTGTATACAATACTATTATACATGTCACTATCCCGATTACTGCGAGCGAACCCATGTCTCTTGGCACGGCATTAAGTATGTTGATTAACGTAGTGCACGCAAAAAATATAATGAATATGGCTAGTAACTGTTTGAACAGCTTCACTTAGAGCCTCCCTCACTGAATATCAGTGCTAGTGTGTCTAATATGTCCCTGAAAGTATCTTTATCCATTCCAATTGCTTCGGCAACTGCTTCAATCAACTTGTCTTCGTCTCTTGTCTTTAGATATTCTTTAGCTGCATTTATTATCTTTTCTTTGTTCGGTATGTTGAGCTTCTTTACTATTTTTTCTACATCTTTTTCCGTTACCTCTCCCTTCCTGACTATTTTCTCAACTTCATTTACTCTTGCTGCCGTAGCTATTATTTTCAGGCTTTCCCTAGATGACGACAGCACTTTGAGCGCTATATCTGATAAGGTGTTTCGGCTAGACATACATGAATGTATACAAAAAACCAGATATAAATTTTTGTATCTTACTCTATTTCAATCCATATCGTTCCTCCACGTCTGCTCCACTTTATTTTCCTCGGCGAAGACACCGTTATCTGTGCGGCTCTATGTTCAGCTATGTAGTCGTATTCAACCGTCTTGTTCTTCACCATTACCGATACACTCTCCTCTATCTCAATAAACGGCGTTGAAGCACTTTTACCTTTATGCAGGTACACCAGCCATATTGCTGTCTTGTCGCCAGTAGACCTGATTGATAATGCTTCTGCTCTAGCTGGTACGCTGACTGAGCCTGCTTCCTCTGAAGCTATTTTCTCAAGCACTTTTACTAGTTCCTCTTCAATACTCATTACACGGCACCCTACTTTACTTCAACTCTTATTTTTCCCAGCTCCTTGTCGTATTCAACCGTCGCGACACTTACCCTCCATATCATTATTGATGTAGATTTTATCAACGTATCTGCGAAGAATGCAATATCTTTACCGCTTGCCTCGATTACTATCTTCTTCGACACCTTGATACCCATGTCATCCATTCCACCGTCTCTCCTTGCAGCAAAAATGTATATTTCAGCCTTGTTATCAACATAGCTTACTGCAAACGATATCCACCTGTACCCAGATATATCTACTGTCAGCTCCTTTGACGGGTCTTTATCGACCTCGCTTATTGCTAAAGCTAAATTAGCTACCTTGTTCATACATGTATACTTAGCATAAAACACTATATAAGCTCTACTCTGCTTGCCGAGAAAAGTGGAGGTGAAAAAAACAAGAAGAAATATTGAGGATTTTACAGAGTTATTTGACCTGTTGGTGCGGCTGGTGCAGGTGCTCCTCCTGCTGTTCCCAGCATTTCATTTACTATTTCTCTGAGTATGTCTACGTCGCAGTGCTCTATCCTGTATTTTGTTACAAGTGCTTCTATGTAGTCTGCTGGGACTGCTCCATATCTTCTCATGAACCTGTAGATTTCTCTTGCAAATGAGAGATACTTTACACGGTCTCTCTTAAATATGCCATGTTTTGTTAATATGTCTCCAACCATCCTGTCTAGTGCGGCTAGGTCTTCGTGTGCTGTTTTAACAGTGTCTACATCTACTGCCTCAAGTTTTGCTGTGTATGTTGTAGTTGCATATGCTTCTCTTGCTTTCTGCCAGTTCTTGGCTCTTACGTCGGCTGCTTTAGGTGCACGCGTATATTTTATTTGGAATGGCATACGTTAATGATACTGCACAATCATATAAAAGTCTTTCTACTGTAGTATACCTATTGTATACATTATATTGTTGCATGGTATGTGTGTAGCGTATACTGTGTAGGGTACATGTATTTACTCGAATGCTAATCTATCCTTGTTTTCGTACAGTATTTTAGCTGTATCTATTTTAGGTTTAATCCACTTGTAGATAAGGTAGCAGACCGACAATTTTTTCATTTTAGCGTACCACTGTATTACCTCATAGTCTTCACTGCTGACACGGAAACATATAACCTTGTCTCTTTTATGAGATGTATGTATTTTTATTTTCTTTTTCTTGCTTCTACCGAATATGCTTATCATTTTCCATCACCATAATTTAGGCTTATAGTAGTTCATTATACTTACCCTGAACCTAGGCCATGTTGCTTTAATGTACTCTACTATGTCTGGAAATACTACTAACGGTATGTAGCTCTCCATGAACTCTGCTATGTTTTCCTCGACTTCCTTCGCTATCCTCTGTACCCTCGAATATACGAAGAATATGCTGTGCGCTACTTCATGTGCTATTGTCTGCACACAGTACATTTTCCTGTAAAGTATATAGAATCTTTTGTCTTTGTCCACTATTTTATTGAAGTCCAGTAACACGCTTGGTATTACTTTGTAGAGAAATGCTTTATCAACATTCACCAGCGCACTTGATATGTCTAATCTAGATGCCTCTTCTTTTATTTTATCGAATGCTGGAGGTATATATAGATTATATCTTCTAATAATCTTTGATGGTACTAGCAGGTCGCTTGCACTATATGTGTTCGATGGAAAACATACAACTGGCATGATGTACTCGTTTGTATATGTTCTTATAACCGCCTCGACCGTAGTCCTCACAGCACACTTATTGAACTTGGATAAAGCGTTTCTCAAGACCACAGTGAAGTCAGGCATTCTGGCTACAGCTGTTGCGCCGTCCGCGGGAATATTATTATTTTTGTAAATGAAGATAATGTTCTTCGGTAATCTATCGACAAATACCCGTATGGGGAACTCCGCTACCTTCAGTTCATGCGGAAGATGCTGAAGTATTATATCTGCTTGGGTGAGCGACACAACATATATTTTCTCTGCGAGAGACGCAAGTATCTCTAGCGCGTCCCTCGGTATATCGAATCCATATACTTTGATTCTAGTGCCGAACACCTGCCTCTCAGTTACATTAACATTTATCATGCACTGTAATACTATGTTAACATTTATTCTTGTTTTGTGTACCTTGCTCAAGTCTACATCACCTTCTTGTAAACAACTATGTATTTTTCTCCATCTATTTCAACTTCTTCTACATGTATGTATCCTTTCTCCTCGTATTCGTCGAACACTTCTTTAAACTCACTGTACATCTCCAAGTCCGTTATCCATGTAGATACATCCGGGTCTTCAATAAAGTCTTCCAGCATTAATCTAACTGTATTAGCATCAAGCCTAATCTCACTCATACGTAAATGTATACAAAAAACAAGATATAAACTTTTACGGAAACAGCGGCTTAGACTTCTCGACTCTCGCTAGTATTGACCAGTATCCCGGAAATACATCATAGATATACCTCTGCCTACACCTATATCTATGTATACATATGTCACACTCATAGCTACTCAGGGGTCTACGCCTATCCAAATTACTTACCCTCTCCCTAATCCAGTCAAGTATTGTGTCTCTGAGCATTCCGCTCACCGAAAGATGATATACTTCCTTCATTACAGTGCCATCATATACTATTAAGTAGCTGTGAATATTCTTTATTTTAGTTAACTTATATAATAGTGCCTCATAACACGCTACCTGCATCAATCCATACAATTTTGTCATCTTGCTTGTTCCTGTCTTTATTTCAACTACATGTAAGTCTCTGCCAGTGTAGAAAATTAAATCAGGCGTAAAAATAACATCTACTCCATTAACATTTACTCTGAACTGCTGTTCAACTATAGCTATATCCGTGAACCTCGACTCTATTTTAGCATGGTTTAATTTACCGTCGTTAAGCTTCTTTATGTTCTTGAATGTTTCATACCTGCTACACTTCAGTAGCTCGGTTAAATGTATCTCCTTCATCTATCTCACCTAATACATATCCCTATCTTCTTCCCTGCTCGGCTTCCTGACATACTTTACTGTTCTATCTAAGAAGTACTCTCTGTATCTTTCAACGTCTGCCAAAGCCTTATAGTACTGCTTCTCTGTTATTACTCCACGCTTAATCATTTCCTTCAATATTTTCTCGGCTTCCTCCGCATCAGGTGACGCACTTGTAGCAATAAATGCAAGCTGATATATCAGCCTCATCAACTGCTTATTTCTCTCGATTAGCTGTCGCGCCCTTTCCAGTAGCTCTGAGAAGCCAGCAGTATTATCAGCCAACCACCTCACCTCTCCAATTCAATACGACTAGCAGACTTATTTGATTTAACCTCAACGTAACATATCCACGCCTAAGACTCGCCTCTATGTGCTTAGCGTCAATTATGCCTGTTTCCTCTGCTACAGTCAATAAAGTAGCCATAGCTGCCCTCCACCTTGCAGGACTCATGTATCTGTCGAACAGTGCATGATAGCCGTTAGGTGTCTCAAATACATAGCAGTTACACTGGTATTCTTTGCAGATTTCTCTACACAGTTCAACGAACTCATTCATTATACTCTTGTCATCGCAGTCAAGGAAAATATAGTGGTTTGTGCTCACAGCTAAAGTGAACTTGTATTCAGGGAATTTGCGTCTAAGTATAATTAAGTTTCTTACAGCTACATCAAGCGACGCTGTATTTAATCTAGGTTGCCACTCCACCTCATTCATTCTTTCTCACCCTCCTCTTTAGCATATATTATCGTAAACCATATCCTGCCGCGAAAAATCTCATCAAGAATCCACTTTAGTTTCAGTAACGGCTTCTCAAGCCACTTAGCCTTCTCCTCCTCTACCTCTTCCCTGCTTATTGCTACTACATCTTCCATTTCCTCCGCTATAGACTCCAATACTTCTCTTTCCTCATCCGTCTCAGGCTCTATCTCCACGTCGGGTGAAGCCTTCCTCCTCTTCATCTTCCCTCCCTTCCGTATTCCTCCACAATAATTTCAAGAAGCTTAGGATACAGCCACTTCTTCACTCCCTCAAAGTACTTTTCCCTGCTTATCTTTCTCCCAGATGCAATCATACTCCTACTCCATTCTAACCACATCTCCCAAATTATTGCCTCCACTATATCATCTAGTGTCATGCCTTTCCTAACCACGATATCATACTCTTTTTCAGCACCATCAGGAAAAGTAATTCTTACCTTCATGTCACCTACGCCACATATACGGATTCCTTATCCTCAACTCAACCTTCCTCCTACTCCTTTTAACTACATGCACAACTATGCCAGTCTCCTTGAGCAATACAAGTAGCCTCTTAATGTAGTTCTCTGAAGACGCTGCAACCTCTACATCAACATGCGTATAGCTCATCCTCTCCATGAAATACTTTTTAACGAAGTCATAGATGTATGCAAAACACTGCATCACCGTACCCCTGAACACTGCCTCCCTCCCCTTAACTTTTATCTCGACCTCCTCCACATGCATTACTTTCATTGCGCCTCCACCACCAGCCTATATGCTATTGCCACACATCTCCGCACAATATAGCTCACATTATCAGTATTCCACTTCCTACCCAACACTGTTAACATATTGACCTCAGTTGGACGCAAAACTATCCCCACTTTTACCTTGCCCTCTCTGTACGCTTTCTCAACTATTTGTTTCAGCCTCCCCATTTTTCTCACCATCAACCACATCCTTCTTTATCATAATCACAAAGTTTCTATCCCAAGGCAATATTATAATTATATCCATTACTCCATACAACTTTTCCTCACACCAGTAATATCTATTGTACTGACAGAGATAGTTAATCAGTGCACGTAGCTTACAGTCATCAAGCTCACTTAACCTAATTTCAACTACCGGCAAATCCTTCTCATCAATCGAGGTCACTTTAAGGAATGGCAAAAGACACTTCTTCAAGCCTTCCATAGACTCTATTTTAACTACCTTCCCGCCCATAGTCTCTCACCCCCATGTTATTTCACTTGGAAATTCATTCAGATACTCAAAATCGCTTAAAACACTTTCAGCGTACTGTACAATATCTACATTTACATCAAACAGCACTATTATGGTACCTAGTGCATTATATATCGCCTTGTACACTCCCTTTATATCATTATTTCTTGAACACTTAACAGCATTAACCAGAAATGTACTTAAATTATACATCTTCTTGTAAAACTCCTGCTCATCCTTATTTACTCTACATATTGCTGCAAAGGCATATCTACATGCAGTAAAATACCTCTCAAATGCATGTGACATCGAAGGGCTTAACCTACTATACCTTGCCACATACACAATATCATTTATTATTCTCATTAACTTACCATCAACTATCTTATATCCTCTAAACACTTCCCTGTCATTATTCATCAAGTGATTAAATAGGTAATCTCTTATTTTCCCTGATAATAGCCATGACAAGTCATCTACATTAACGTCACAGTAGCGCACTCCTGTGGCAAGGTACATCATATCGCTACTATTTATATCTTCATATACATACCTTTTTTTAGACGCCATTCTCCCCCCGTTAAAAACCCTCCACTGGCATCTACAAACAAAGTAAAAAAGGTAAAAAAACGTTACAGGAAAATTATTTTACTGTTTGCTTGGCTCAATTATTTTTACTGGTATGTACCTAGGAATTATTGCCCTACCTATCTGCTTTTTTTCAAATACTACTATTTTGTCTTCAAGTTCTGTTAGTTTCTTAAGTCCATGTTGCTTCATAAATTTAGCCAACTCTAACCATCCGCTTTTAGGTATTGTTGTTACTGTCGTTCTACCTTTATAATTTTCAGGCTCTAGTAGCTCTATTGTAATCGCGATTTGTTGCCTAGGTCTACCTGCTCTATCCTTGTTACGCATTTCAACCATTAGTACTTTTCCACTTATTATATCTGGTAGAGTTGAACTTAGAACTATTCCGCTTTTTGAGCCCAGTCTTTCTAATACATCTACTGTTAGTTCATCTGCCGATAGTACATTTTCGTTACTTGTACTCATCCGACCACCGTGTTGAAAG
>Ga0190311_1000503_pt1 | contig 11811 bp, 19 predicted proteins | sample 48700789_MG_FD_165037 | JGI IMG/M metagenome (GOLD analysis project Ga0190311, IMG submission 165037) | Hydrothermal vent sediment bacterial communities from Southern Trench, Guaymas Basin, Mexico - 4870-07-8-9_MG | ecosystem: Environmental > Aquatic > Marine > Hydrothermal vents > Sediment ...
GAATACGCTGAAAAAATAGCTAAAGCAGCTAAAGACATAGTACCTGAAGCAAAAGTATACGTTATCGGGGGGGCAGCGGAAAAAAGGCTAACAGTTCTAAGCGACATAGACATACTCATAGTGGTTCCTAAAAAATCGATGAGAAAAAACCTTAGAGTAAACATACTGGAAAAAGCTATAAACACCTACCAACTACCATGGGACGCCCCAGTCGAAATACATATAGTAGAAGAGAAAGGAAACAGCGTGTACAAAGGAAAGAAAATACCGGTATTAGAGTAGGAGATAAGTTTTGACCAAGCTCGAAGAATATAAGCTTCTTCTTGAAAGATCTAAGAGGTTTTACGAAACAGCACTTATGCAGATAAGTAGAAGGATCTACGACTTAGCTGCTTTCAGTCTAGAACAATCTCTCCAACCATACCTTAAAGCACACCTACTTAGAACCTATAGTGTTAGAAGACTATTCGCTTGTTTGTGTAGTTAGTGTGTTTTGGGAGCTACGGTGGCTTTTAAATAGCTTGGTGGGTATGTGGTGGGATTGGAGATGTGGGGCTCCGGTGGTTTCGTGGAAGCCCCGAAAGCCCCCAACCAAATGCGGAACCAAGAAGGGATGAAGGAGAAGCCCAAGCAAGTAGTTTCGAAAACACCATGCACAGGCAACCACAAAATAGACCTAGTACATTTAAACACAGCACCCCTAAACATAGTGTACACAATACTGTTAGAAGGCAAACTAATACATGGAAACAGAGAAGAAGCACTAAACTACCTCTACAGAAAATACTTAGAAATACTAGACATAAACGAACAACATAGAATAATAGAAACACAGCAAAAACCGCGTGAATAATACACCTAGTAGACAAGATTCCTAAGAACCCCGTTTGCACTTAAAACAAGAAACAGCTCCAATACCCTACTTAACACGCTGAGAAAGACATCTAAACTAGTGTAAACACCACTACATAGGGAAGCCATTAAAAAGCCTTAAACACCACCATTAACTATTAACATGAGTTTGAAGAGAATTAAATTAACCTTTACGGGGAACTTCCAAGACTAAAGTATAACTATACTTAATAAACACTATACCTATATGGTTGAGTGCGGGAAGTGGCTGAAGTGACATTACCTAAATTTATTATTGAAGAACTTAAGGAGAGAGCTGGTAGAGCTGGAGTAACGGTTGAAGAATACTTACTCGACATACTAGTGGGAGATATTGATCCTGTTGAAGGTGCAGGCAAGTATGTTAGAGGAGCGGAAGATCTCATAGAGCAAGCAAGACAAGAACTCAAGAAAAACGATCTTAGACAGGCAAGCGAAAAGATATGGGGTGCATGCGCGTTAGCAATTAAAGCACATGCTCTTGCTAAAAAAGGTATAAAACTTGAATCTCATAGAGACTTATGGATTTATAAGAACGAAGTTGCTAGGGAACTTGGAGAATGGGTTAGAACAGTATTTAGACAAGCAGATTCTATGCATAAAAACTTCTATGAAAACCTAGCAACGAGAGAAGACGTAGAAGACGTATTAAAAGAAGTAGAAAAGCTAGTTACAGCATTATCCAAAACACTAAAACATTATTGAAAATAGCTAACAATAAGAAACAAAAACTATTACAGGAAAGCCATAGTTCTTAACTCTAATTAGCTTAGGTGAAGGAGTTGCTAGCGGAACCTTTTCACACCGTGCTAAGCGGTAACCAGCTCTCCATGGGCGGTAGCTATTACACAATCATTTCTACCCGGGTTTAAGACTCTTTGCTGAAGAAGCATCCAGAAACTTCGAGGGGCCAGCTGCGTTTACGCTACTGCAGATGTTTCCATGTACTATGAGACTTCTCGAAACCGTATTAGCGACAACTTATTTTATCGGCGCAACGTAATACAGTAGCGTGGTCTTTATGCCCATAGTACACGTCTACATGTGGAGCGGGGTTTCAAGAAAAGCTAAAGCTAAGATAATAAAGGGAATCACCAAAGTATTTGAGGAACTCGGAATATCACCGCGCGGAGTCGAAGTAGTGATACACGAAATACCCAAGGAAAACTGGGGAGTCGAGGGAGAACAGGCAAGTGAGAAACTTAAGAATTTAAAACCACCATAACCCCAAACCACCCTCCGCAAAAACATTACGTTAGTAGAACTCTACGGCTATTGGAAAACACTAACATTATTCACCCATTAGCGCTGAATGTTCTACGTCGAAACAAACTATTACCGGGTAAGATGGGTAGAGAAGTAATGTGGTTTCACCGTAGTTGAAGTAGTTGGGAGTATCCTAGATGTACACTGTTTCTACATTGAGGTTTTCTGCTAGTTTACACTGCTTCTCATCAGATGTAATGAGTACTGCCTGCTTCGCTAATGCTTGAGCAATAAATAGTGCATCGTAAACTGTTACCTTGTTCTCAATAGCTATTTTAAGTGCTTGGCTTAAGTATGGGGTTTGCGGCTCAACTACGAGCAAATACTTTTTCAACTCTAGAAGATCGTTTAGAATTATGAAGGCTTTCCCAACACTTATATCTCTCAACAACATAACCCTTCTCCAAATAGCGTTTGCAACCTCCTTCACAGCTAACTCTAGAGTATATGGTTTCTCAAGAAGAAACCCTTTAACCTTCAACCACCCCTCCTCCCTCAAAAGAAACTTTGCAATAGCTGAAGAATCAATGACTCTCCCTGTCAAGCCTAACCCACCCCGACACCGTTCCCGCAGGAAGTTCAGGAACATCCTTCAAATCTTCCACAATCTTCTTAAGAACCTCCTCAGCCTCATAACGGGACACAGTATCCTCAATAAACCTCCTAATAACCTCACTCCAATTAACATTCCTCAACCTCCTCATCCTCTCCTTCAACTCCTTAGAAACCCTAACACATACAACAGCAGACATACAACCACCGTAAAACAAAAATGTAATACAAAAATATAAACCTACCCACGTATAACACAAGGTAAACCAACCAAAGGCCTAACACCATGAGACATACGAGAAAAGCATGGAAAAACAATGAAAACCATATCAAAAGAACAAAAACCGCAAAGAACATCCAAGTCAAATGCAACCATAGCTAAGAAGAGAAAACATTAAACACCCTAGTATTAGAAAGGTAATGCGGAAATGGATAATTCCTAAAAGCACTCTTTAACCACATATATGAGGAACATAAGGACCTCGTTGAAACGTTAAAGCTTCGAAGCATTATGGAACTTAGAGAAGCAATCGCTAATATCCTGCAAAACCCGGACGAAACACATGTAGATAGGTTTAAAAACAACGTAAAATACTACCTCAAAAGAATAAACAACCTATGGGTCAACATTATCTGAGAAGACAATATGGCAGTAACATCACCACTAGTCATAAAGCTCAAAGAACTACTAAGAAGAATAGAGAAGAAAACAAGAATAAAACTCCCCAGAAAAATCATAAGCGCCTCCCTCAACGAAGGAGTCCTACACATAAGATTCAACTACCCCAAAACAAGAGAAACAAACGTAGAACCACTACCACTAAAAACCCCCACATACCTCTTCAAAGACGAAAAACAGGCGAACCAACAGCCATAGAAATAATCAACATAAACGAAGCACTAAAAGAACTAAAGCAGCAAAATGAACACTAACACTTTAGTAGGAGAGAAAATCTTGCAGTTCAATATTTAGTATTAGTGAGGTTCTATGAGGATTTTAGAAAGAATAATTCAGCAAACCAAACTAGTAAACGATCTTGTTAAGGAGCTTAAAGTTGAGAGAAGCTACAGAGGCGTTGAGAGACTAGTTCAACTAATTATTCAAGCCCTACTAGATTTAGGGTTAATGATTATTTCCGCTTTAAAATACAGGGAGCCTAAAACATATTCTGAAATAGGCTACATACTTTACGACCTAGGTGTTCTAAGAGAACACGACGCTGAACTTCTCAAATCAATGGCCGGGCTAAGAAACATACTTGTCCACGCATACGCGACAGTTAACAGGGAGAAAATTAGAGGTTTCTCGGAAAAACTTAAACAAGACGCGCCACGAATAGCTTCAACAATAGTGGAAAACATTAAAAACAAAAACATAGACCCTAAAGAAAGCGTTGAAGAAGAAATAGGGAACATAGTTAGCAAACTCTCCAAAGCATTTAAGGGGAAAGTTAGAGCAGCATATCTTTTCGGAGGAAAAACCAAAGGCTACGCCCTAAAAGGAGACTACGACATAGCAGTCCTAATGAGCAAAAAATACAGCCTCTACGAACTAGGAGAACTCCAAATAACAGCGGCAAAAACACTAGAAGTAAACGAGGAGAAAATACATTTAATATGCTTAAACAGCGCACCACCCGAACTCATAATAGAGGCGCTAAAAGGCATACCAATAATTGAAGAAAACAAGGAAGAAATATTCAACCTAAAAATAAAAGCACTAACAGAACTACTAGATCTAAAAGAAAATATAAAACAAATAACAAAAATAAACCATAAGCAAACCCTCAACCAACAGCAACACCAACACTTAATAAAGCATAAACAGTAAACACAAAAACAGCAACCCCCATATTAGCAGGCGAAAACACTGGAATAAGCAATACTTTTATGTCATAACCTAAACCATTTATGTTAGAGGCTTCGGCGAACTTGAACTACACATCTGAATCATATGCAATGATGATTATCTCGAATATGGAGGAGAAAAGTAAACTAGACAAGGAAATAAAGGAAACCCTAACCAAAATACTTCTCCCCAAACAAATAACTCACCCCCATCTAAGAAAATACATTAGGAAAGCCTTAGCAAACAGGTCTTGGCATATCCTCACAAAACTTGAACGCTCACTCCTCTGGCTCACATCAAAAATAGTCCCCACAGTTAAAAGCCCCGTTCTAAAGAAAATAATTCAGCAAATCCTCTTAAAAATAGAACTAGCAACAACAAAAGGGAAAGCACTATACTACGGAATACTCCTCTCACTCAAAAAAGCAAGGAAAATAGAGGAAATAGTTCAAAACCTGGTTGAAACACTCTACATAGGCCTATCATACATAAACAACCCGCCAACATACAGAATATATGGGTAATTTAAAGACATAATCAGCTAAGTTTACTAGGCAAACAAAATTCTCAATACACACCATTTACACTACATATCCACGTGGGAGTACTTCATGGGGAAATCTAAGGCGAAAAGTAAAAGAGTTGTTTTAAGCGAAAACATACTTAAACTAATCATAGAAGGTAAAGTAAGCTTAGCTAAAGGTAAAAAGCTAAGATATGGGAAATACAGAATCGTTAGAAGATACGTAGCTAAGGAGTAGCAGGACCTTGGTAGTAAGAGTTAAAATAAAAATAACACGAGAACATACAGGAAAGTCTAAAGAAGTCATAGTACTGGTCAACAGCGGAGCTGAAAGCGAAGAACCAGTAGTAGCCATAGACCCTGAAACAGCATCAACCCTAGGCTTCACAATTAAAGATTTCGAACTCGTAGAAGTAGAGTTAGCTTCAGGAAAAACACACAACCTAATATCTAAGGAGAAAGTAAAAATAGAACTCCTAGATAGGGAAGGCAACAAACTCTCCCAAACATACGCCTACATAACAGTAGACGAGAACCTAACAGAACCACTAATAACAGATGCAACCATAGACGAACTTGGAATACAAATAATAAAATTTAAAAAAGGACTATGGAAACACATAAACGACCCACCACACGTAATTAGACAAAGCTATCCAAGACCATAACAAACATGAAACAAAACACTCAAACAACAGTAGAAAAATATAGGAGCAAAAAATGTATTATAACGTTCAAAATCCAGTCAATTAAGTAAAATAAATGAAAATTATGGAAACAGAATATTTACACGTATACGAATACGTATACTTGTTAGGGAGCATTTAATGGTAAGTTAAACTGTTCCCGTACGCCTAGATAACGAGACATTATCCTTCATAGACTTTCTAGTAGAGCAAGGCGTATATAGCTCTAGAAGTGAAGCGCTAAGAGAACTTATCAAAGCAGGCGTTGAAGAAGCTAAGTGGATAGTTAAGATTATTGAGGGAGCAAATAAGCTACTAGAGATAGAGAAGAAAACAGGAGAAACACCAATCAAACTTACCGGCGCCCTAAAACAACTACTAAAGGAGAGAGAAAGACTCTAAAATGTCATATATTGACGCAAGCACCATAGTAGCTGCATTAGATCTCGAAGACCCTAGATACTATAGAACAAGAAAAATACTTGAAGAAGAGGAATATAAAGTAATTTCCGAACTAGTATTAGCAGAACTAGCCAGCGTTATTTCTAGGAGAGAAGAACTAGTAGCAAACACAGCATCGAAACTAGGTTTAACCAGGGAACTAGCAGTAATAACGATAATACTTTACATAATGAGAAAGTTTAAACTAAACTACGGAAGCACAGGGGAATTCTCGAAAACACCACCACTAGGCAAAACATACGCACCAATAGCCGAAGCAATAAAATTATCGCCAAAACTTAAACTCAAAACACTAAACACACTACACATAGCATACGTTAAAATACTTAAAAACAAAGGACAACCAATACGTAAAATAATAACGGTAGATAAAAACTTCAAAAAATCCAAAAAACAAATAGAAAACATAACAAAAACACGCTTACACATAATCGAGTAAAAGAAACACAGCAAATTCAGAAATAATGAGCATCCGTAAACTATCTTTACTAACATAGGGAAATAAAGATGGTCCTACAAGGTAAGCCTAGGTAATGGAAGCCACAATAGTTGAAGTAGAGGAAATTGTGAAGAAACGAAGATGGATACTTGAGGAACTAAAAAAGTTTGAACAAAAATACTCTATGAAAAGCAGTGATTTTTATGAAAAATGGTCTCGAGGAGACATACCGGAGCCTTCCGACCCTGAAATCCACGGAGACTTCATAGTATGGGCTGGCCTCGTAGAGGAGTTGAGAGAACTAGAGAAAAAACTAAGCAAAATTATTGGAAAATAAATTGTCAGCAAAGTGGAAGTTAGCCGATAGCAGAGAAAAACATTGAAAAAGGGGAAGTAAGAAACTATAGGGAATTCATAGAAGAACTAGAAGAAGCACATGAAATATAGGATACTAGTAACCAAAAGATTTGAAAAAGACTTCATGAAAATAGGAAACCAAGAAAATACGTAGGAAACGTTTAAGAAATAGATAGGAAAACACATAAAACAATCATTGGAGTAAATGAATGGGTAAACATGGGGAAACAATAAGATTTCTAGGTTTAGAATGGAGCATAGCAGCGTTCATAGTATTCATACTTGGAATAGTAGCTTTCATAGTAGGATTAATAATAATACTTTTCTTCTCCCCCATAGAACTCGACTTCTTAGGAGTAATAATATCAATATCGGGCTTAATTACATCGCTTACAGCAGCCAGTAGGATGCAATTAGAAACATTAAGAAAGGAAATAACTGGAAAAGTAGGAGAACCAGATAAGAAACTAGCATCAATAGAGAAAATTCTGAAAGAAATAAGAGACATATTAAGGAAGACAACACAGTAAACCATTAAAGCAAACACCATGGGCTCTAAAACTCAAAACCCTATTGAAGAAGTAGGTATAAGCAGGGTTGTTCGCGGAGGATTCTACCTATACCTTACAAGCATAGTTAACAACGCATCAGGGTTCCTATACTGGCTAGTAATCCTAACCATAGGAGGCTCAGAAATACTAGGATACACGTCAACAACAATAGGACTAGCAACCCTAACTACAGGGATACTAAGCTTCGGAGTAACCCGGGGAGTACAAAGATACCTAGGGAAAACACTAGGACAAAACAACATACAAGAACTAAAAACCTACTTCTGGACAACAACCTACTTCCTCCTAGCAACCTACACGGCAGCAGCAATAACAATGTACACTTTAGGCTCCCTAGGAATAGTTTTCGGAAACTACAAACCACAAATGTTCCAAGTAGCATCAATCCTAGTATTTCTAGGAGTATCAACCTCATTCTCAGCACTACTAATAACATACCTAAGAACGGAATTCATACTCATAGCGTCAGTAGTAGGCAACACGCTAAAATTTGCTTTAGGGGTAACCCTAGTGCTATTAGGCTACGACTGGATAGGAGCAGCCCTAGGATACGCAATGGTATCAACAGCAAACCTAACAATAGGCTTAACCTACGCACTAAAAACAATAGGGCCAAGCCTAACATTCAACACAAAACACCTCACAGAAGTATTAAAAGCAGGAATAGCCAGTTGGCTGCCAGGAGTAATTATGCTTACAGGACAGTGGCTAGGAGTACTAGCAGTCTTCGGTTTCTCAGGAGCGGTTGAAACAGGACAATACTACATAGCGTTTGCAATAGCGAATCTAATACTAATGATAGCAACATCAATAGCAACACCACTACTGCCAACACTAAGCGGAATGACTGATGGTAGGAAGAGAATGTGTTGGAGAATACTGAAAATAGGACTATCACTAATGGCACCAATAGCAGCAGTTCTAATAGCATATCCATGGCTGCCAACCTTAGTTTTAGGAGGAAAATACCCTAACATAGCACCAACAATGCTCGTTCTCGCCCTATCAACAATACCTTTAGCAATAACACTTCCAATAACAAACCTGGTTTACGCTTACGGAAACTACTTTCAAGTGTTGAAAATAGGTTTAGCCCAAAACATACCGAGAATAATACTTTATTTAACAATAACACCAATACTTGGAGGACTAGGGACAGCAATAGCATACCTAGCAGGCTCAACAACAGGGCTAGCCCAAGCAGCACACATAGCAAACCATGTAGGATTAAAACTGAATTGGGGGAAAATAGGGAAAACACTAGTAACACCATTAACCCTAGCAACGATATTCATGCTTCTACCCCGTAGCTTATGGCCAATAGGAGCACTAACAATAATAGCATTAACCTTAACAGTAAACATTAAACAGAAAACACTAACAAGGAAAGACATTGAAGAAATAATTAAAGCAGTAGCTCCGAAGCAAGCAGCGGAAAAAATAATAGAGAAAATGGGCTCAATACTGAGCATACTTACAGCGGAAAGTTAGAATCCCATATGAGCGGTGAAAGAGTAGAAGCCATCAAACGTAGAGCTAGAGTGTTCCTGGAATTAGCTGAAGAACTTCTAACTAGAAATATTCTAGACATAGCATCCTTCAATATACACCAAGCATGCCAGCTAAGACTTAAAGCTACACTACTACGCCTAGGAGGAACAATACCCAGAATACACGGTATTAGAGAGCTTATAGGGCTTCTCACAAACACCCTGGACGAACTAGAGTTCAAACATGTAGCTGAGAAAATTATGAAATTCGTAAGAGAGCATAGGGAAACACTAATAGACATAGAATCAGCTTATACAGAGTCAAGATATAGCATAGCAGTACCCACTGCAAACTCTGTCAAGAACATGTTTGAAATAGCTGAGAAGCTCTTCAAACTACTAGATGAAGTTGAGGAAAATGTACTGGGCTAAATACCATGTGAAACACTTGAAAAAATGGAGAGAATACGCTGAAAAAATAGCTAAAGCAGCTAAAGACATAGTACCTGAAGCAAAAGTATACGTTATCGGGGGGGCAGCGGAAAAAAGGCTAACAGTTCTAAGCGACATAGACATACTCATAGTAGTTCCTAAAAAATCAATGAGAAAAAACCTTAGAGTAAACATACTGGAAAAAGCTATAAACACCTACCAACTACCATGGGACGCCCCAGTCGAAATACATATAGTAGAAGAGAAAGGAAACAGCATGTACAAAGGAAAGAAAATACCGATATTAGAGTAGGAGATAAGTTTTGACCAAGCTCGAAGAATATAAGCTTCTTCTTGAAAGATCTAGGAGGTTTTACGAAACAGCACTTATGCAGATAAGTAGAAGGTTCTACGACTTAGCCGCTTTCAGTCTAGAACAATCTCTCCAACTATACCTTAAAGCACACCTACTTAAACTAGGCTTAGACTATCCTAGAACCCATAGTGTTAGAAGACTACTAGAACTAATATATGAAGTAACCAAAAATGGGAAAGTTAAAGAACTAACATCAAGGTTTAGTGTTGAACTAGGCTCCCTAGAAGACGCCTACATAACCTCCAGATACGTAGCTAGAGAATACAGTTTAGAAGAGGTTGAAAGACTTAGAAAAGTTGTAGAAGAGGTTAAACATGTTGTCAGAGAAGCTACTAGTTAAGGAGGCAAAGCGTAAAGCCGAAATATTTAAAAACCTCAACAAATACTTGCAAATAATCGCTAAAACAGTTAAAGAACTCGACAAAAACGCTGAAATATACCTTTTCGGAAGCGTAGCAGAAGGAAAACACCTACTATCAAGCGACATAGACGTACTCGTAATCACAAACCAGCCTCCAGGAAAAATAATTTCAACCCTGTGGGAAAAAGGAATAAAAGACCCATTCGAAATACATGTGATCACTAAAGAAATGCTCGAAAACTACAGGAAAAAAGCAAAACTAACGAAAATAGCCTAACCAGCCACTTAAAATGCAACAAAACATTAGTTTTCTCATAGACGTGGAAAACACCGTACTATGAACTGCGGAAAAGTAGAAGCTATTAAACACAGAGCTTATATTCTCCAACTTCCGCAAAACACCGTAACCGCAATTTCTAGGTTAGGGTTTTGAGACTTAAAAAGCAAGCAGAAACTATTAGAAGCTATCTTAAAGAGTTTATTGAGCATCGTCGCACAGGAAAATCCGTGTATGCTATTGAAAGACTAGCCCAGCTACTTATACAGTCAATCCTAGATTTTGGAGCAATGCTAGCAGTTTACATGGGGTTGGAGAAACCTGAAACATATAGGGGAGTTATGAAGCTATTAGCTGAGAAACTAGGGTTAAGTAGATCCGACCAGGAATTTCTCGTAAAACTAGCTGGTTTCAGAAACATACTTGTTCATGCTTACACAAAAATAGATAGGAGGCTTGAGGAGAAAACATTTAGCGAAATAGAGGAGAAAATACCGAAAATAGTTTCAACAATAGGAAACTATGTGGGGAAAATAAGCGTAGACCCTCAAATTACCGAGCTTAGCCTTAAGCTTGAAAAAGTTTTTAGAAAACACAATGTTAAATTCGCATTCCTATTCGGCTCCATAGCTAGGAAAGGTTTTGGAAGAGACTACGACATAGCAGTATACATGGATCTAGAAAACCTGCTAGAACTAGGAGGGCTCATAGTCGATATTGCTGAAGCCCTAGGAGTAAGCGAAGACAAAATAGACCTAGTACATTTAAACACAGCACCCCTAAACATAGTCTACACAATACTGTTAGAAGGCAAACTAATACATGGAAACAGAGAAGAAGCACTAAACTACCTTTACAGAAAATACTTAGAAATACTAGACATAAACGAACAACATAGAATAATAGAAACACAGCAAAAACCGCGTGAATAATACACCTAGTAGACAAGGTTCCTAAGAACCCCGTATGCACTTAAAACAAGAAACAGCTCCAATACCCTACTTAACACGCTGAGAAAGACATCTAAACTAGTGTAAACACCACTACATAGGGAAGCCATTAAAAAGCCCTAAGCACCACCATTAACTATTAACATGAGTTTGAAGAGAATTAAATTAACCTTTACGGGAACTTCCAAGACTAAAGTATAACTATACTTAATAAACACAATACCTATATGGTTGAGTGCGGGAAGCGGCTGAAGTGACATTACCTAAATTTATTATTGAAGAACTTAAGGAGAGAGCTGGTAGAGCTGGAGTAACGGTTGAAGAATAC
>Ga0190311_1000510_pt1 | contig 11742 bp, 19 predicted proteins | sample 48700789_MG_FD_165037 | JGI IMG/M metagenome (GOLD analysis project Ga0190311, IMG submission 165037) | Hydrothermal vent sediment bacterial communities from Southern Trench, Guaymas Basin, Mexico - 4870-07-8-9_MG | ecosystem: Environmental > Aquatic > Marine > Hydrothermal vents > Sediment ...
GTATCAAGCCTAGCCCCATCATTAGGAGAGCTTTAGAAGAAGAAGTAAAGAAGCATATACTCAGTGAAATCGAGGAAAAAGCTAGGAAGCTAAGTAGGAAAATCTCCCATATACCTGATGAGGAAATAGCCAGAATTATACGTGAATATAGGGAGAAAAGGTGACCATGTACCTTTTCGATTCAAGCGCAATTATAAACCTGGTTAAGAAAGGTACAGTTAAACCATTCGCTCACGGAGTAACCCTAGATCTAGCTCTCTACGAGGTTCTTAACGCTATATGGAAAGAACATTTATTATTGAAAAGGTTTGATAAAGAAACAGCACTACAGCTTCTAGGCATTATAAGTAGTATATTCAATATAATTAAGATAATATCGATAAGAGGACTAGAAGAAGAGGTCTTCAACCTAGCCTCCAAGGAAAATATTACAATATATGATGCATCATACCTCTACATCGCCATGAGAAACAATTTTATTCTCATAACTGACGATAAGGAACTTAAAAGTAAAGCGTTAAAATATGTAAAAGCATTCACAAGTGGTGAAGTGGTTTCTAAATATAAACCTTAAAGTTCTTCACATAATTGTTGAGTTTAGAGTTCTATTCTAACACTTACACTGTCCTCATGATTTTAAGAGCAGACACTATGGCTAAAGCAAGAATTAGTATTGCTAAGAGCATTTGCAACCATTTAGGTTTAGTCCTTAATGACACTTTACCACCTATTCTCGCACCTAACATAGAACCAATAATTGTCAAAATCGCTGGTACCCAAAGAATATTTCCACGATACCAGTAAACAAGTATTGCAACCGTAGCTGTGAATATTGTTGAGAAAAGAGAAGTAGCGATAGCCCTACGAATATCTAGCTTCATCATCCTTAGAAATGGCGGGAAAAGCGAACCACCACTCCCACCTCTCATCCCTGTAATTAAGTTTAGAATAAAAGCTCCAAATATAATGGATCGAGGGGTTGGATTTATTTTCCCATAAACCTTAGGTGCAATCTTGTTAAGATACATTCCAAACACGGTTACTACAGAGCTTGCTAGGAAGAGGAACGCTAAAACAATTCTAGGAACTAAACCTACAAGTAATGCTCCAACAAACGAGCCTAAACTCCCCCCTATGACAACATAAACACCTGTCCTTACATCAACGTTTAACCTGTGAGTTAATGCACCAACTAGAGAAGAAAACGGTATAACAACCAGGTTTATAGCGAAAGCGCTTAACGGAGGTATACCCGAAAGTATCAACAAAGGTGTTCTAACAGAACCCCCTCCAATTCCAAACATCCCACTCATAAACCCCGCAACCAAACCTATAACAAAACATGAAAATAAAAGGTAATCCATACCCATTACCGCTTAGAATTTTGTGCAATAACACACAAATATAAGTTTTCCACTAAGCATAATCGAGGAGACCCTGATAATAAAGCAAGGAAAAATCACATATACCTACACTACTTGATACTAGCTTATTTGATTATTTACCTACCTAATAGTTATGGATATGCGGCAATTTTATAGGTAAAACCCTTCATAGTATTCTTGCGTAAAATGTATATACGGTGTATATACTTGAGTGAATTATTCGTTGTACGGATTCCACGTGAAGTTAAGGAGAAAATGAGGAGGTTTAGGCATGTTAATTGGAGCGAGGTAGTTAGGAAAGCTATTATGGAAAGAGTTGCTCTCGAAGAAGCAAGGGAAAAAATTAGGGTAGCAGCTAAGATAATGGACAATATTAGAGGGGAAATACTTAGAGAACACGGTCCATGCGATTACGATTCCTTCGAGGTGATTAGATACTGGAGAAAAGTAAGGAAATAATAGTTGTTGACGCTAGCGTAGCTGTGAAATGGTATGTTCCAGAGAAACACTATGAGAAGGCTATTAAACTCCGCAATAACTACATTAAGAACACCGTTAAATTATTGGCACCAAACCTAATACTTTATGAAGTAGCTAACGCACTAAGATTCCATAGAATATATAAGCTAGACAGTAACACCATAGCCTCAGCTGTTAAAAGCTTAAAAGACTTCGGAATCACACGTGAACTATCAGAGAAGGAATGGGAAATAGCAATAAACCTGTCTCTTGAAAAGAACATAAGCATATACGATGCAGTATATGCGGCAGTAGCGAAAAAGGAAAAAGCAACCTTAATAACAAGCGATAAAACACTCTACGAAACACTAAAAAACATAGTAAACACCCTACTACTAGAAAACTACTAACCCTTACATGAATTTTCCAACGCATACAAGCGCCTATTAAAGGTAAATTCAAGGGTAGTAAGGAAAGTAATTAGGCTTTTTCTAGCTTAACCCTATAAATAACCATGCTAATTGTAATTTCTCATCCTTTAGACCCTAGATAGGATATTAGAGTTTCTTTAAGCAACATGTGGATTAAACTCGTCTATACTATAAAACTCTGTAATAATCATAGTGAATTAAGCTTTGTTGATAACTCGTAAAAGATGGATAGAAAAGTATGTCAAGTAATCTATGAAGCTTAAGGGAAGGACGAACCGGAGGGTGAGTCTATAGCTTTTCATGTACAAATGTGGAAACATAGAAAGAAGGGAAATATTAAACTTCCTTAATATCCATCTTAAACGTACATGGTTTCTCTAAGGGACGACTTTTAACCCTCTCTTTGCTGCTCTACTTTTCAGCTCCTTATCAAACGTTGCTAACACTAAATTGTAGTGAAGTGCTGTTGCTAAGATTATGTAGTCATTAATCTCCTTAGCGCTAGCTTTATCTTCTTCAAGAATTTTTAAAGCATAAGCCAATATTTCAGGCGGTTCCAAAATATACACTACTCTTGGATCTTCAACGTACTCCCTTATTTTCCGAGAAACAAAGGTAGGAGGTGCTTGCACAGTTTTAAGCATAACCCATATGTACTCATGTACTACAAACGACGGTACATATATTTCCTTAGCTTCATCAACTATCCTAGCAGCTTCACCATGGTAATCACTATCCTCCACAGTATCGTAAACTAGAACATTAGTGTCAAGTAGTACTCTCATCAAGCATTTCCTCAACAGCTTTCTCTAACTCCTCAACACTAATCCTCCTACCCACCCTAATCGTAGACCTCTTCCTCCTCCAAGGAACAATCTTAATCACACCCTCACGCTCATCATAGAAAACCCTAACAAAATCACCCTCCCTAATCCCAACCCTACACCTAACAGAAGCAGGAATAGTCACCTGAAAATTCCTCGTAACCTTAACAACCTCTCCCACAAAACACCACCCAATAACCAAAACCATAGTACTGCTCTCGAATTACTAGTATATAAAAATTTCTAGTAAATATGTTTACCTGGTGATAGCTACCGTGCTGATCTTCTTAGCGTTTATTCATTTCGGTAAAACAGGGTATTTGTTATCAGTTACGGCAGGTTTGAGTACAATATTGACATGGTTTGCAACCGTGGTTTTTAAAGAATTAAAATATTGCTAATATTAGCTCTAGTGCTAAACTGCTTTATCTTTATTTATGGTGTACCAAAACAGGAGCTTGCTAAAATGCCTTTCATTAGTAGAGAAAATTGTTATGTTAGGTTAAATCTATACTTGGAAAATTCCTTCTAACACTTCAGTATAAAACACAAACAAAAACGTATAAAATAATAGCTAGAACAGTAAATGCTGTAGAAGTAGTTAACGAAAACAGGAATTTAGAAGAAGCAGCTGTTAGAAAAATCAAATACGTAAACCCCTTTCCCTACATGGTGTTTCACGCAGCCCTAAATTTTAGCTGAACCGCAGTAGTTAAGGTTGTGTAGTGTTGGTTTTTGTTTTTAATGTTCTCTTGATGTATATTGCGTATAGGTCTGTAGAGTTAAGTATTTGAAGGTATGTTCCTCTCTCCCACCTCATCCTCAGCTCGTTGTTTAGCATGTATATTGGAATACCTTCTCTAAGTATTCTTGCTTTAAGCAATATATCAGCATTGTTTAACGCTATAACATCTACCTTGTCTGGAGGTACATTTAGTGTTTTAGCAATATCCAATGTTAACTCTATTTCATCAACCACTGTTACCCTGGGTTTGCTAAAGAGTACAGCTATATCGTAATCGCTTCCAACTCTCTCTAGACCCTTAGCCCTACTTCCAAACAGGTATGCTAAAACCACATTATGCCTCCTAAAGACCTCGCCAATCTTATCTAAGTCTACATTAAGAACTTTCCTCTCTTTCGGATCCAGACCTTTCCTATTCGCAACCTCCTTTAACACTTCAACAATATGCTCGGCTCTTGGAAGAACATGTTTAACAATTTGAACAAAGTCTTCAACGGTTAGTTTACGATAAGCATGGGCTAAAGTATTTCTAGTTACAGCAATTAACCTAACAGATTCAGCGTCTTCCCTACTTAGTAAACCTTCTTCACTAAGAACTACACCTAAGTCAGCGTAGGAACTAGGTTTTCTTAACCCTAAATCAGAAACCACTATAGCTAAAGCATCGAGAATATTCTGCAAGGATGCGTAAAGCTCCCACCTAAGAGCTGATATTTCAACTCTACTTCCAGGAGGAGTTAAACCCCTAGCTCTCCTCATACAATTCACAGCTTCAGCAAGTATAGCAAAAACCTCCAAACAAGAACCACCAACTAGTTAATACTAATCATCAATATTTAATTCTTAAAACCTCCGCAAATTAAGTTTACTACTTAACCTTGAAAACAACATTAATCACTAAACCTGCAATAGTAAACCATGAACTTGAAAAAATGCCAGATTTTAGGCTTAAATAACAAGCAGGACTATAAAAGGTTAAGAGAACCAAACCTTCAATCGTAGCTTAAAGCTTAAGCTCTAGAACTCTTAAACATAAGGGACTATAGTTATAAGATGGTGGGCCATATGAGATAACAGTATAGGTGACTCTATGCCTAAACATAGGAAAGCCCTAGACTGGCTGTCTATGGCTAAGGAGGATCTCGAAGAAGCCTATGAAAGCTTCAACAATAAGAGATATGCTAGCGCAGTTTTCAAAGCAGAACTTTCAGCACAGAAAGCTATTAAGGCTTTAATAGTTGCTCTCGGTTTCGAACCCGGTAAAACCCATAGGCCCACACTCGTTCTAAAGAGCTTAATATCTGGAGGTCTCATCGATTTAAAGGAGAAATTAATGGAGAAACTAAATGAGGCCATCACATACGCTATAGTCTTAGAGGACCAAGGAACAACCCCTAGATATGGTTGGGAAACAGTTGATAGAATAATTAAACCATCAGAAATATATTCCGAAGACATAGCTGAAGCTCTTATGAAAAACGCTGAAAAAGTCTACCAAATAATCGAAGGAATATTCGGTGAAATAGATTGCTAACCCTACCTAAACTGAGGAGAAGAGAGTATAGAGAACACCTATACAGGTTCGTACATAAAGTACTTGAAAGAAAAGACATTATAGGCATTTTACTCTTCGGCTCAGTTGCTAAAGGCTTAGAAAAACCCTTCCCAGAAAGCGACATAGACATCCTAGTCGTAGCTCGAAACCTCCCAAAAAACATTTGCAGGAGAAGAATAGAGAACCTAAAATACAAAGATGGAGCGGAATCCGTAGAAGACATATGGCTAACACCGGAAGAACTTCTGGAAGGAATCGAAGGAGGATGGGGAGTAATATTGGATGCGGTAGCAGATGGAATCATAATATACGATAAAGAAGGACTTCTAAAGAAAGCTAAAACACTAGTCCTAAAGAAATTTAGGAGAATAGGGAAAGTATGGATTCTAAAACAGTAACCTTAACCGACTACTTGGCTTACTTTCTTAGCCGGTTCTTAAACTTGTTAAGCAGTTCAATGTTAATTTTGAAAGCTAATTCTGCAGTTGCTTTAAACGCTTTAAAGAAAATACTTATACTGCAATATTGATAAAATACTTTGCGACGTAGTTATGGACTGTTTAGAATACGGAATTGAATTAGCTAAAATAGTTCGTAAAGAACTTCAGAGCAGAGCTTGTGATTGCATACTACTATCTGGCGGTATTGATACCTCCTTTGTTGCCTCATCATACGTTACTGCTAGAGGAAATTTAAGGGCAATTACGGTAGCTTACGATGCTTCATCTCCCGATTTAGAGTACGCAGTTTATGCAGCTGAATTCTTAGGGCTAAAACATTTAGTCCACTACCCTTCATTAAATGAAATAGTAGCTTGCGAGGAAATGGTCTTAAGGACTATGAGGACTATTGATCCAATAGAAGTAGCTTGCGACATACCTACCTGTATAGGTATACTTCAAGCAAAGAAGCTTGAATGTACACATGTAGCTACAGGTGATGGTGGTGATGAACTATTCTTCGGGTACAGTTTCCTACTTAACAAAACCCGTAAAGAACTTAGTGAATGGCTTAATAAAATACTCGCTAAAGAACTATTCCCATCAGAGAAAATTGGAAAAACACTAAACATACCGGTAACAGCAGCACTGTTTACACCGAAGGTTAAGGAATTCTCTAAGAAAGTACCTGTTAAATGTAAAATAGGCTTCTTTAAAAACAGAATATGGGGTAAACTACTGCTACGTCTATACTTAAACTATAGAGGTTTAGAAAAAGTCGCGTGGAGAGAGAAAGTACCTGTAATTACAGGTTCAGGTTTCGAAAAAATACTAAACGTTTGGAAAGAGAAAGTTACATTTAAAGAAGCTTTAAAACTACATAGAAACTACAACATAAACTTCCCATCATACCCGCATGTATACTTGTTTAAGAAACTACTCGAATACGGTATTAAAACACCTCCAATATGTAAGAAGGAAGATAAACGCTGCCCAATATGTGGAAGATGCATGCAAAACGGATTCTGCAACTTCTGCGGTGCAAGCATCAGCGAAAAGGGTGTTATTATGCATTATTCTGACGAGTTAAAAAATGAACTTTAAAGTGGATAAAATGAGAATCGCCCTGTTTTCAGGAGGTAAAGAATCTTACTACGCATCAATTATTGGAGGCCCTGTTGATGCTTACGTAATGTTTATTTATGAATTCCCAGAACCTTCACCACACATAGTTAACATGGGTTTAAGCGTAATGACAGGTATACTAACGGGGAAACCTGTGTTTGTAAAGAAGCTTACTAAAGGGAAAGAATTCGATGAAAGCGTTAAGTTCCTAAGGGGATTAGGTGTTACCTCTATTACTGCAGGCGATGTATGTATTGAAGAACATTTAAAATATATGGAACGTCTTGCAAAAGAAGTTGGTGCTGAATTAAAGGAGCCACTATGGGCTATGAATTCCGAAGAAGTATTAATTAAGGAGGTTGAATACGGTATTGAAGCACTAATTATCGGCATAGTGAGAAATTTGAGTAATTATTTGGGATTTGTAATTAATAAGGAAAACTATGAAACAATGCTTTCAGTATTTAAGCAAAACAATTACGACGTTATTGGGGAAAGAGGAGAATACCACACATTGGTCTTGAATTCACCTAACCATATTAAACGTTTAAACTATGAAGTAATAGGTAAATTATTAACTTCAAGAAATGTAATCCTTAAACTCACACTATTGTGATTATTTGGCTTGCTTTCTTAGCTAAGTCTTTAAACTTGTCAAGTAATTCAGTATCGTATGTTATTAGCTTCGAGTTAGTTATTTTAGCTAAGGCCACATATATAGCATCGTAAACCGTGATACCGGTTTTGAAAGCTAATTCTACAGCCCTATCTAGGACGTCTAAGTCGCTAACTACATTTAAACGTAGAAGATTTAGTGCTTTCACAGCATTAACAACATCTGTCAAAGTAAGTCCCTTAACAAATCTTAACGCGTTAGCGAACTCTACGAAAAGTAAAGATGGTACATAAACAGCCACTTTCCCTTTCAAATATAGATCTCTAATCTTACGCATTTCATTAGACTCCTCCTCTTCAACAAACCATTTAACAACAGCGCTTACATCAAGAACTAAGCTGACCTGCATCTACGATCCCTAAACTCCCTAATAACTTTAGCTAAAGGTTTTTCAGGCTTAGCTTTAGCAGAAATCTCACCCATAATTTTCAAAGCCAACTTAACCTCTTCTTCACGAACCTTCTCCTCAATAGCCTTACGAACAACCTCACTCCAATTAACATAGCTAAACATGTCCATACGCTTCTTAAGCTCTCTCGGAACCCTAACAGTAACCTTAACAGACAATGGCATCGCCAGACAATATACGTACAGACATAGTATAAAAACCCAGCGACAATAACCCAAATCTCCAACACCTCAATCTCGGAACCCTAACCCTCATTAGTCCAGACTTAAACTTCAAAAATAAACCCTTAACATGTAGGTCAATGAAGCCGAAAAGCCGTATTTACGAAATTTAGTAGTACATTAGCATTCTCAAGTAACAGGAAAACACTTCATACATCCCATAAGCTTAACAACATACCGTAAGCCATTAATAGTATTGAGAGCCTCATTACGTAGCTTTACAATGCTAATACTGCTTCAGCCTTCTTAAGCTGCTTTGTTACCGGGTCTACTTCAAGTGCTAGGTTTTCAAGAGCTGTAACTCCAAGAACTTCAACATCATCTTCTTCAGCAAACACTATAATACATGTAGCTCTTTCACCAAGACATTCTACAATAGCTTCACCAATTTCACGTTCAACAACCCTACCCTCTATAGTTCTAAACCTCCTCCTACCCATAGGCCTAATACCTAACTTCTCTAACCTACCACGCTTAATCCAAGTATACGTAGAACCCGTATCAACAAGCAACTCTAAATCTAAGCATCTAGATAAATCATGGGGATTATAAAGCCTTACCTTAGCAACAGTATGTCCCAAACCCTTCAACACCACCGCACTTGCAATTTCAATCCTAAATATTGAACACTAAAATTTAAACTAATTCTCCAACTATAACCGTCCCTAACAACCTTCATTAAACTTTGCGAAAACATAGAACAGACCCCCACAATACGTCAATATATTAATCCAATGAGCCGAACACTATACTCTTTCACGACGAGAAAACGTTTTTCTACAGGTATCCCCTAACTATCAGTTCACCGGAATCCTCGGCGTAGGTTGCGAGTACTCTATCTTTTCTGCCAGCTGGATTGAGTACTTCCCTACCACATTTAATACCGTGTTCCCTAACATGGTCCCGTAGCCTCATAGGGATCAGCATCTTCTGCGTAGTTTTCCCGCAGTATGCACGTGCTGCTACATCATTTTTTCTCGTATGTATTGGTGATATTCTTCCATAACTTTTCTGGGAATAGGGTTTTTAACTTCTATATCTCTAACCTTCTTTGCTAGTTCTTCGTCTACCGTGTATATCTTGTTGATTCCGAGAGTTTTAGCAAGCTCTACTAGGTAGCTATCCCATGAAGAAATGTTCAGCTCTGACGCAGACGCTAAGGCTTTTTCTGCAACTGTTTTCGGAATGTTACCATAGAATGCAGGAGATTCGAGAGATAGGGTTTTCAGCAGAGCTTTTGCTACACGGTCGCGCCTAAGTTTCAGATACCTCGTCATGACTACGTAAGCTCCTAGATAGGTGCTTACAGGAACCAGGATGTGTCTTTTAAGCGTTAGGGCTTCCATCAGTAGTTGGGCTGCATACTTGCGTGCAGGATTCCTGAAGTGGGCGAGAACTACGATGCCTACGTCAACCAATGCTTCGAATCCCAATCTTGCGGAGCGCATATTCCCTGTCAACGTATTTATCCTCACCCTCAACCTTCACAGTGTCCAGTTCTAGGCTTGGAGCTACTTCATCTAGCTCGGCGAAGGCTCTCTGAATCGATTCTATAGAGAACCTTTCCAGTATAACCTTGTTTCCAACAACTCTACACACCATTTCAGCTTCCCCCTCTATTCCAAGAGCTTTCCTAATGTCCTTCGGAAGAACAATTCGACCCTGCTTATCTATTTTAACAATTGCTTCCACACCTACCACCACTTACTCCATAAAAAATGCCATATATAAACATTCCCCCACAAATATCCCACAACAACCACTACACACACCCACCGTTAGGAAGCAAGCAACACCAACTTATTTTGGTAACTATACCGAATAACGCTGTACAATAAGCCTCCCTACTCATAAACTCAATTCCCACATTCTTTAAAGCGCACATCCACCAACGCCGATATAGTTAGAGCTGCGAATAATCAGTAGTTGCTCCATGCATTATATTTTGGATATCTCCGTTATTTTGGAAAGTTGCTCGGGCTTCACCCTCATCCCTAGTCGTTGGTTCATTAGGAGCTACATTAACCGCCGCCACTTGGGCGGCTTACAGGATTACGCCGTCATCGGCAAAACATGGTAACGCCGTAACCTATGCTGTAAAAGAAGGATATGAATGTGATGCCTCCGAAGTTCCCAAAATATTCTAAGTACCCAAATAAGTGAATAGTCTATCTTATTGAGCTTAGAACTACCGGTGTTTCTATAAAATTATTCGGTAACACATGCGGTTGAGGTGGCTGTTGAAACAGGAGATAGAAGTGTAGGTCCTATAAAATGCGATGTAATATTCTAATCGCCTTAAACTGCGTCTATTGTTTAAGGGGGGTTCATTCCGAGAATGGAGGGCTTAGGTTAGTGAAGCTTACTTATGTGCTTTAGGATTTCATTCTTTATGTTTCCATAGACTTCCTTACCGCTAATTATAGCGTCTATGATGAACTGATTACCAATACGTATGGCGTGGAAAACTTCATCAATGCTTAGAAAGGTTATTTCAACATCAGTATTCCCTATAGCTTTCAACATAAACCTATTTTTACCAAGATCTTCCCTAGTAATCACTATTACATCGATGTCGCTTAAACCCACTACGAATTTACCCTTCGCTAACGAACCAGCTATTATTATCGATAATGGCCTGTATTTAAATATTATTTCCTCAATTATAGATTCAAGGTCTTTTACGTAACCCTCTATAACGGTGCCTTTAACTATTCTTTTTAATCTCTCTTCCAGCAAAATCCATCACCTCCCTAGCATAGCTTAAAGCCTCCTTAGCATCGTTTTCATTATAGTGTTTATGAGGAGCCCCCCAAGGCCAAGCATTTGGATATCGCGTAGGTATGTAGTGGCGATCTAGCTTCTCGCCCTTAGTAATGAGGTCTTCAGGTACATTGAGAACAGTACTTAGTCTTCTTAATAACTCTGCAACACTATGGATAGGATCGTATCTCTTAAGCTTCTTAATCATAAGAGCTTTTAATATTTTTTCGCAAGCTTGATGGCAAAAGTAACATACCTTACTATACCTCTTCAATCTGAACAAATCTTCGGCCGTAGCATAGTCGTCTAAAGCTTCCTCAAACCAGTCATAGTATCTCTCATAAGACGTAACTAACACCTCAAGACTTTTTCTACCCCAACACCCTCTTAATAATTTACAAAGCGAACATATAGTAATTTATTGTTTATAGGAGAGCTTCCTTAACCTCATCCTCTAATGTACTAAAAGGTTTCTAAGCCGTCTTCTCAAAGCTTACTGAGAATATTTCGCTGGTTAAAGCAGATACACGCCGCTCTCAGCTACAGCTTCTTCTTAATTTCATGCTCTAAGCTTTTAATGAATTCCTCAACCATTTTATACCATTTGTTAAATTCTTCCCCAACTCCCTCCCTTGGGTATCTACCGTTGTAGAAGTATTCTATGTGCAACACATTTATGAACTCCCTAAACACCCTATTATAGGGTTCA
>Ga0190311_1000516_pt1 | contig 11656 bp, 17 predicted proteins | sample 48700789_MG_FD_165037 | JGI IMG/M metagenome (GOLD analysis project Ga0190311, IMG submission 165037) | Hydrothermal vent sediment bacterial communities from Southern Trench, Guaymas Basin, Mexico - 4870-07-8-9_MG | ecosystem: Environmental > Aquatic > Marine > Hydrothermal vents > Sediment ...
TATAGGTATTTTTAATTCTTTGCGTATAGTATAGTGGTGTATCCATCCATGCAATATCGCATTTCCTATTATGTACTAGTGCTAAAATAAAGTCATCTACTCCTATGTTTATTCTACCTTCTATGTAGTCTGTAGATAGAGTTACAGTACTTGCTAGGTTTGATTTTAGTAGGTATTTTTGTAGTAGTTCTCCACAGTACCTTAGAGATCCAATTCTAGGCGGAATTCTTATGTTTACGTAGATCATGTATTATTTGATTTGAACGACTAATCTCCAAATATACGTTAGAGGTTCTGAATTGTCGTAGTAGAATTCCGTAAATTTACCATCTGCACTAGCTATTCTTGAAACTAGTCTTGATGCTCTACCGTATACTCCTGTATAAAAGTTGAAAAAGTGATCATCACCGTTACCATGATGGTAAAATCTATTAGGATTTACAAGTGGCGAGTCCCAGTCATCATTATCTGTAGATAACCACGTTCCGAATTCTCCTATAGTTCCACTTGGTAGTACTCCAGCATCCCATTTAAATAGAAATTCAGCCATGTATTTCCATTCAGCCTCTAGTCTCCATAGTTTTCTACTCCATGAAGACGGTGCAACATCTATCCTATCTACTAGGTTAGTCATACTAGGATCTGTAGGAGTACTAGTATCTCTGCCCACTCTGGCTGTAGCTCCCCATGCCATACCATGTCTATAACCACCAAGATATTGACCCCACCCCTTTACACTATTTGCAACTATGATAACAATAGTTGATAGAAGATACCTAGTAAACATATTCTTACCTTTTGCAATTCTTTTGTCTCCTACCCATATTTCAAATTCACCTGCAATCTTAGCCTTTTTATCTGTCTCCACCTACATCACCTCCTTACGTTGTTATGATAAAGTACCATTCGAGCTTTAGAACTTTAGTATTGTCGTAGTTTATTGGATCAAAATCTCCGTCTCCACTACTTATCCTAGCTATTAATCTCTTACTTGCATTATATATCCTAAAGCAAATGCCATTTACTACGGTTGAAATATTTGGATTTTCCCAAGGACTACTCCAGTCATCACTACTTCCTACCCCATATACCCCTAGCTCTCCTATTGTCATATTGGGTAGCACTCCAGTATCCCATATAAACGTAAACTCAGCTTTGTATTCACCATAGAAAGATCTTATTGCTTGTCTTGTTATCGAACTTGGAGCAATGTCTACTTTATCTACTAGGTCAGTCATACTAGGATCTGTAGGAGTACTAGTATCTCTACCTACTCTAGAGTCTGCATAGTATCCTATACTCCCACATGCATTTGACCAAGATTCATATTTACTATATGTTATTACGTTCTCTACTATAGCAGAAGCAAAATACCTAGTCCACTTATTCCTACCTTTAGCTACTACCTTATTTCCTACTTTTACCTTAAACCTTCCTTCCATGTATGCTTCTTCTATTACGTCATCCATTCTTTTTATCATACTATCACCTCATTTACCCAATTTCGTAATTAAACTCCTCGTATATACTATCATACGGTTCTTCTTTAATTACTTCTATTACACCAGTACTGAATTCTTCTACCATTGTACCCTTTTGCTTAACTTTGGCAATAATCTCTTCAGCTTCAGTACCACTAGCACCAGCCCTCTCGTATATCCCTAGTTCTCTATACACCTCAACTACTGGAGTATCATCAAAGTAAACTACTAGTTCCTTATAAGTAGGATAACTAGTCGATGGGAATTCTCCTATAGTACTAACTTCAGCTTCGTTCCTTTCAGGTATAGTTACAATTACTTCTACTCTAGTAGCTATACCAGTAGGTGGATGATAACCTTCTGGTTTCTTTACCTCTTTTGCTATACTGTCTCCAATACCTATAGCCTTAACAGCTTCAGAACGACCAGTAAGAATATCAGTTCTAGTAGTTAAGGCAAGCAACTTAGCTATAATACTAGCTGGAGGAGTAATAGGAGTATTACTCTCTGTAATTAGTCTAAGTATTGCTTCTCTAATTATACGATATACTCTAACTTCTGGTACTATTGCTATCTTATTAAGCCTACTAAGATAGATTTTGGAGTCAACTAGTAGATCTACTACAGTTCCTAAACTGCCTATACCCTCAGCATGTGGTAATAGTTCTGTCTTTACGTCTGGTACTATTGCTATCCTATTAGTCCTACTAGCTTCGTACATTGACGAAACTATTGGTAGTGTTGTAGTTTTTAGATATAGGTCTCTGTATAATTTAACAATTGTAGGAATATAATGAGTGTCGTATGTTACTACTGATAGCCTTTGTTCTACAGATTCATATCCAGCATATACGACTTCTCCTACTGCTCCTATAGAGTTAGCTATTTCCATATATATAGGAGTTACAGTTTCAACAGTAGGTTCTATTTTTATAGAATTGGCAAACGTCCTAATATACGGATGTACTACTCTTACGTCGTATAGCAATTTTATACTATTAACACTTTCTTGTATAGGCGTATATCCTACTGTAGGTAATGGGGATGGTGTAACAGTAGGAGGAGGAGTAGGAGTAGGAGGAGTAGGAACTTCTATAGGTTGATAATCCCATGTAGGCAATTCTAGTGGTGGGAATAGTTGTATAATTGTAGATGAAGGTCTAGGAACTAGTACATCCATTAGTTCTCCAGCTATTAATCCTACAAAAGGACTAGCAATCCAAGCACCAAAAGTCTTCCAAGACGGATCTTCTATAAGTTTCTCAGTACTTCTCCACATTAGTGGTATTGTTAGGTTAACTATAATTAGATACTTGAACTTATCTCTTAGCGATTTAACAAAGTTAGTCCACCATTGGTTTACTCCATCTACAAATCCTTTTATCCTATCTACAATCCAATTCCATACGTTTATTACTTGCTGTGCTATCCAATTCCATAAAGATTGTAATGCATTAACAGCTTGTTGTCCTATCCATTGTATTCCGTTCCATATCCATTGTCCTATATTTTGCAATCCAGTAGCAATCCATGTTAATCCAGCACCTATTTGTCCTGCTAGCCAATTAAACCCTTGAGCTAACCAGTTATACGCCTCTACTACCTTACTACCTAACCACTCTAATCCTTCTTTTAGTCTATTAAAAGCTTCATTTAGCCATGCTCCTAGACTACCTAATCCTTGAGAGATCCAGCTACCTAGTTCTCCTAGTGTATCAGTAAATCCAGCTCCTACTCCACTTAACCAACCATAGAAGTTAGATACTGCTTGTTGTACTTGATCCCAAATTGTCATAGTACCGTACTAATCTTAATACCCTCATTAGTTACTTCCACATTGGTTACGTTTCTGAATCTTGGATCTATTCCCGCTTTAACTCCTTCTACTATCTTGTCATAGCTTATTCTACCTATTATCTCTATATGGCTCTCTGTAAATACGACTTCTAAATCTTTGTCCATTAATCCTCCTAGTGTTTCTCTAAGTTTGTTCTCTATGTCCTTTAGTGGTATAAGAACCTCTAAGTTGTTTCCTACTATGTTTACACTAGCATTTGGACTAATAGATCTCAATGCACTCAATAATCCCTTAGTAGGGTCTATAGGCATCATGTCTTATCACCTAATTTAGCACCTAAGACCCTGTTGCCTCTATTACCTAAGACATTATAACCCACATATTTGCCAATAGCTGTATAAACCCTCTAGGATTTTCAGCAGTATAAGTCCAGAACCTATAGAACCATGTATATATATGATTTACTACTTGCTTTAGTAGATCAATTATAGTAGCTACAATTCCCTCTATTTTGGCTCTTACATCACTAAGTATTGCACTTATATTTGATGCAACACTTGCAAACGTTAGCATATTATGGATTTATCTGTATCGTATACTTAACAGTTAGCCTACCTCCATTAGGTACTGTAGTTGCAGTAATTACATCTCTAGCCCACATCGTAATATGCTCTTCAACTGTACCATCTGGTCTATGCAGTCTTAGCTTCAAGAATAGTCCTATCTCATTTACTGTTATATCACTACCACTACTGTTATCGAAGTATCTCTGTATCGTAATAGTCATCGTAAGACTAGTAAAGTCGTGTGTTTCGTTACTATCTCCATATAGTAGTTGTCCACTACCAGTACCATGACTAATAGGTGCAATTAAATCTACATCGTCTTGTGATACTGACTGACTACTAGTACCAACTCTAATACCCCATTGATCTTCTCCACTTGGTGCTAGTACGTTTATCTCTTCACCCCAATGATACGGTACTGTGTACAGTACTCCAGCACCTACATCCTTGTCGTAGAAAGCGTCTTTGTTAGTCCATTCAGCCATGTGTTCTAGTAGATGTACTGCAAAACTCTTAACAAAACTCTTTGGCTCAAATGGTTTCTTCTCTATAACCTTTCCATCCTTTTCTACTATTACTTCTCCAGATACCTTTATACCCGATCCATCCATGTAAATAATTTAGCTAATAGTCTTATTAAACTTTTTCTACTTTCCTTATTGCATCTCTAATTCCCAATAATCCAATTAGCTGTAATCCCTCTTCTCTATATCCTTCAACTACTAAACCTATACAAACAAAAGTCTTACTACTAATGGGATACTTGCTACTACTATTTACACCATAATTAGATTCTTTCTGCATTTATACCACCAATATAAAAAAAATTAAAGTATTAACGCCTTTAGACTAATGCTCCAACCCATCCAGTAACTGCTCTCATGATTCTACCGCCGTATCTAGCAATGGCAAACGTCAATGCTCCAAGTACTATGAAAGTACCAATAACGCCAGCGTTATCTGCTATAGCTTGTGCAATGTTACCTAGTACGTCCTGAACTCCAGTAAGGAACGCATTTAACACGTCATTAAGAGTATACGTCATGACCTTTCACCTCCAATAGTTATGACAGTACTATTACTTATAAAGCTTTCGTAGGAGTAGTAGGTATAGTATAAGAGTAGATATTAGCAAAATTACAGATATTGCAATTATAGCATTAAGAACTTCAATCTGATAAGCCAAAAAATCCAAAAATTCTGATTGGTTCATTTACCTCTTATTCTTAAACTGCCTTATAGCCTCTCTTAACTCTTCAATCTCTTCGTCCTCTAACTCCTCTATTTCCTCTATCTCCTCTTCTCCTACTTTTTCCTCTCTTGGCATCTTAAGACCAAACAATTGTGCTAGTGCTTGCATTTGATCTAATCCAACACCTACAGTTCTGTTAACTACAGATAAAGTACTACTAGCAGACTTATACGTTGATATAAATCTTCTAATAGTCCTATTAGCCTTGTTTATCTCGTCTAGATCCATTTCTAATATTTCCCTAAACTCTTCTCTTAGTTCTTCTACATCTAGGTTTTCTACATTATATCCTTGCGATCTAAGTCTTACTGCTATACTTATTAGACTGTTAATATCGTATGGATTAATCCTCGATACGTCAATTCCAGCACTAGCTAATTGTCCTATAATCCTACCTACTCTTTCTCCAAACTTTACGAATTTATTAATTTTATCTACTGCATCTAATAGATCTGCAATAGTAGTTTTAGTCATATTCCACCTCTATCCTTTTACCTATAGTTGGAACTGTACTAACAGTTGTAATTCTAGCAATAGTCCAAGTACTACTACTACTCTCTAAATCTAAACTACTACTACTTTCTAAATCTAATTGCTAATACGTTACTTTCCCTATAAGTCGTAACTTCTACCCTGTACTTACTCTTCTCTATTGTCTCTCTTACCCTTTTGTCAAAATACGACACTACATCATTGAAATCCATTAGAGTATTAATCCTAGTGTAGTCTTTTACATCGTAGAACACTTCAGTCCTTATACCATCTTTCCCTAACTCTTCTTTGATCTTACTGGATACTTTGTCCAATTCTTCTCTTTTTGGTACAATACTAGCAGTAACCGATAGTACTAATACATCACTCTCTAATTTCCCCTTAATCGTAATGTTCCTATCTATCTGTCTTAAATATCTCGCAATCCTTCTCTGAAAGTATCTAGCTATAGTGTTTTCATCTATTAGCAAAAATGCTACGTTGTCCTTTCCTTGTGGTATAAACACTTCAGCCTTTATTCCCATCTTTGCAAATTTTGCTAAATTCTCTCTCAATGCTTGATATAATTGTCCTCTTTTCCTCTCTAAAATAGCCAATTGTTGTCTTTTATCTTTCGTCATAAAAATAAAAAAATAGAATAGTTAGCTAATTATCCCGTTAGCTTGTGTACCCTCCTTTCTTAACTTCCTCTTCACCCTTTGGTTGTAGTCCGAATGCCATTCTAATAGCATCTACAATTGCACCGTAACCTGCAAGACCGTGATCTCTTACTTCCCTTTCAATCAACTCTTCTATAACTGCTGGATCTTTTGTCTTCCTTCTATCTAGCTCTGCCTTAATCTTCATACACAAACCTTGTACAACTCCTCTAAAGATGTTCGGTACTCCAGCTGAATCACAGGCAGTCATTACGTCATTTCTCCTAAAACCTTGAAACTTACCGAACTCATTGCTCCACTCCGCAGTCATTGCTTCTACGACAGGTAATGCAATCACTAGTGGTATCTGTCCACCCATGCTGTGTAGTCTGTACATCTTCATCTTGTATCTTGGAGTACTACTACCCGTATACACTTTCTTCCTCCTTGCCATGTGAATATGTAGTATTGGGATATATATAAACTTTACCCGTATTGTACTATTACGTGATTGTACAATTGTAGATACTTCCTAACGTAGTACTCTATCTCTTTTGCTAGTTCAGTCTTTTCTTCTCTTGATATAATTTTTCCGTTCTTATACTTTACCTTAAATAGAACGTTCCAATGTTTGAATTTATCCCTGGATCTTACTCTTAACCAGTTGAATATTTCTCTCTTATAGTCTGATCCTAAAGCTAGCTGTAGTACTACTATGTCTTCATCAGTTAATTCTACATTAGAGTACAGTGATATATAGAGGTGTAATCCCTTATTAGTCTCGTATACTTTTACGTCTATTACACTTATACCAAAAAAGGTTTTTAGGAAATTTAGCTTATTAGCAATTTCCTTTGCAAGCCTTTTAGCACTTCTAGGCTTAAAGTCAAAATCCAATTTTAGCTCGTATCTGTACATGGTACATTCCCTCTAGCACAATATATGCAAAATATCCCATCTTCCGTGAATACTACTTTTCTCCAGTCTCTAATTTTCCTATTACATTTTCTACATCTAGGTCTTCTAATTTTACCCATGCTACATCACCTACCTAACTCCTCTAACTTCCTCTCGTACATCTTTACAACGTCCTCATGCATTCTGTAATATTTCGTGCTATAGTGAATAGGAGACTTCTCGAAGCAATCCATTATTGCTTCTAATTCGTCTATAGTAGTAGCTTCATCTATCAACCTTGTAAAGTATCTATACTGTTCCCTTACTGGTAGTTTTAGTATATATTCACATACTTCCGTTATTGCCTTAACTCTAGAATATCCAAAAGTAGCTCTAATCCTCTCTTCTATCTTTTCTATTATTCTACCGTATCTCCTTAGCTCTAGTCTTCTAAGCTTTCTATTGATGTATTCTAACAGTTCATCATAACACGGTTCGTAGAATCTTCTTAATCTAACTATCATGGATCTAAGTCTTCTTAGCTCTCTAATAGTTCTAGCCCTTCTTGCTTCTCTCCATGCGGTACTACATCTCCTTTTCTGCACCTTTTCTATGTTTCTCTCTATGTATCTGATTAAACGTCTTCTATCAGTCTCAGTAATAGTTTTACGCCTATAAGCTCTTTCTACCCTAGTTATAAGAGTTCTATAGTCTCTTGGATCATCAGTAGTTCTTCTAATCTCTCTCTTCCTTTCCCTGAAAAGCCTGTATACTCTTCTCCTAATTTCTTCTCTTCTTATAATTTTGCGTCTTAGCATTTCTTGCATTATTCTGTTTATTTGCACTCTTTCACATTCTAGCACGTATTCCCTATATGGTACAAAAAATTCACTTTTCCACGTTCTAGTTTCCATAATTCTCCTCATTGTAGCTCTTAATTCTCCTAGTGTAGTAGTCCTTCTTATCCTATCACACCATCTTTTAGCTTGATCTATTAAGAATCTTCTACTTGCATTAGTTAATAGCTCGTAGAAGTCTAGGTAGGTTGTATCATCAATTCTACCTGTTTCATACAGTAGTTCAAGTCTATCGTGCTTCTCTAGTAAATCAGTTATGTTTGCAACTGTGCTAAAGTATCTTCTTAGCCTATCTTTTTCCCTTTTTTCCCTTAATTCCTCGTAATACCTCATTAGCCTTCTTGCAGTTCTCGTAGTATACCTTATAGAATACGATGTAACCCAATCTAGAAATTCTACCATAGCTCTATCCAAGTACGGTTTTAAGTCGTATTCGTAATCTCTTCTCCTCTTGTACTCTACACCTTCATACCTAGCCACCTTAAATTCTACATCTGTAACTTCTCCTTCTAGTGGTTTCTCTACTGGTTTTATTCTAATGTCTACTTTCTCAAATCTCTCGAAAGATGACGTATACTCGTCTAGCTCCATTGCTCTCTGTAGTTCTTTAACCAATACATGCCAATAGTCCTTCATGTACAACTCGAATGCATCTCTCAATAGTTCATCTAGCTTATCTTGCATTGACGATTCAGATGGTATTGGAACTCCAGTATACTTCTCAAACCATCCTTCTACTGTTAACTCTATATGTATCTGATGGTGCTTTCTTTTGGTGTAATCTAGCTTTAAGTGCCATATAAACTCGTATGCATCTACGTTTACCGACTTCTCTAGTACTTCTTTTGGTATAATGTTCCCTTCTTCATCATATACCTCATATTCCCCTCTTTCTACACATCCCTGAAATATCAAAGCTCTAGTAGGGCTAATATTGTATTTCCGCATGTATTCTCTGAAAGCTGTCCATGTAATCATTCCCTCAGTTCTCAGTCTTATTACGTCCAAGACTTCCTTAGGATACAGTTCTGGATAATTACCAAACCTAACGTAATACGCCATGTATTACACACCTCTTACTTTTCCACTTCACCCATTTTCCTCTTAGCTAGTTCTATCTCTCTCTTCCACCACTCTATTTTTTCTCTGGTTATTGTCTTGTAGTATTCTACTATTATCTCTCGCTTGTAGTACCTTTTCCCCCTCTTTACCACTAATCCCATTTTTATCAACTTTCTCAGGTGTTGATGTACTGTAGGTACTGCTAGTCTCGTTTCGTTTGCTATCTCTTTTGCAGTTAAACCATTACAGCAATCGTATACTCTTCTTATACCTTCTCCCTTTGCTCCTAGTAGTACTAATTCCGTTACCTCGCTAGTACTATACTTCCTAAATAGTCCTTCTAGTATATACCTAATTATCCTACTTTTACTACAAATCCGCAACTTTTTGCTTAATTCCTCTATTTTGCTATACAATTCTTTATCCATATATACGTTTATTATGTGATCTAGTCTTCTCATATATATATCACCTTCCCACGTTCATATAAACATAACTTTGCTAAACTTTGTCCACATTACTACTAGTCCTATTATAGGACTTAATCTAAATATAATACTAAAATTATATCTACATAAATCTCTAGAATTATATCTAGATATAATTCTAGAAGTATAGTACTATTATAGTAATGTCGCCACTTGTTAGCATGTAGCATGAGTTTATATAGTTTTCTTTAGGTAATTGTCGTGTAGACATCTAGCGATGCCCAAAGTGGCAAATCTCTGGCAAATTCACACTATATACGTTCACAACATTACCTAGACACTTGCTAGCACGTGTCCGGGTCATGTTGGTAGGGTCGTGTTTGCCAGAGATTTGCCACTTTGGGCATCGCTAGGTGTCCAGACATCTAATGATGCCCGACATTCCTCATTTTACAAAATTATAAAAAGATATAATAGGAATTTAACTAAATTATTCGTCTTTTGTCGAAGTGGTGTTAGACATCGTTAGATGTCTGAGTATGTTTGTGAGTTATGCCTAAGTCGTTTGCCGTTTGGGTTATCTAAAGGCAAATCTCTCAAAGATAACTCATAGGTCATGACTATTGTAACAATTATTGTAGCAATAGTTATGATAACTACTGTAGCAATTGTTATAAAAATAGTTATGATAACTATTGTAACAATAGCTATTATAATTGTTATAAAAATTGTTGTATTAAATGTCGTATTAAATGTTGTATTAAGTGTCGTATTAAATGTCGTATTAAATGTTGTATTAAAATGGAGAAACTCTAAAGTACTTATTTCCTACTCTTGCTACGAGTCTTAGTTCTATCAATTTTTGCATGTGGTATCTAATAGTTCTTTCTGGAATTCCCAATTTCTTCGACAATTCTTTTACGCTCAATCCTCTACATGCTTCTAATATTTTTAGACTTGTAGTACTAATTTGAGTACCTAGGTAACCTAACTGATGTAGAGGATAGAACTGTAATGCGAATTTTACGTCTTTTTCTGATATAACCGTATCACCTCTAGCTACTGCGTGTACTGCACTCAACCTAATCATGTCGTCATGACATCTTGTGTAGTATCCGCCTTCTTCCTCGTCAACTCTAGTATCTTCTTGCATTTTCTCTAATAGTAGATCGTTTACCTCTTCTGGCAGTACTACCTTATCTACTGGTTCTTCTGGAATTATTTTGCTGTCTATGTCTATAGTTCTTCCTTCCCTCTTTAGTCTTAATGCTTCTTCTACACTCATCCCAATGTGCAAACAGAAGCATCTAGATAATAGCATTTTAATGTCTGGATCTTGCAGATATGCATCACTTGCAGTTCCAAAAACGCAGCTAGTGTGTATTTCCAGTCTTAGTTTACCTCTTCCTACAGTATAGTAACCACCCGTTATATCCTTCCTGTATTCCCTTTCTACAAAACCTTGTAGATCTCTGCTAACAGTTCCACTTTCCGTCAATTCCAATATTGCCTTTTTTGCCTTACTGTCTAGCATCATTACCTCGTCAAATATTGTAAGCTTGTATCCACTACTTGCTAGTGATCCTTCATATAGTCTCCCACCTCTTACAGAGCCTACTATTCCCGCAATACTAAAGTCGTTTATGTAGTTTGCTAGTCCTAATTTCTCTAGTTCTCTTGCCATTGTAGAGAATCCAAAGCCAAAAGGTTTCTTGATAAATAGATTAAGAGTAGGACGAACCTCCCTGCTTAATTTCTCATCTATAATTCTTATAATTCTAGAACTAATAATAGCACACTTAATTAACTTCTCGAACATCTACATTCCCCCCATTAAATATAGAACTCTGACAATAAATGTCTATACTTCTTGCCTTCGCTGTCCATAAGTACTGTATTTTCAGCCTCAAATCTTCTCCTTAACCTCTGTAGTATTACTTCCCTTTTGTCTATCATTCCTAATTCCTTCAAATCTTCATCTAACGGTCTTACTGCTATAACTTTTGGTTTTGCTAGTATTATTGCTAGATCTTTTGGCTTTAATCCCATTGCTACTAATAGATACGTTGCCTTAATTATTGCTTGATCTCCTCTACTACTTATCTTCAATAATCCATAAGTCCAATCCTTCTCTTCCCACTTGTAGAAGTATAGATAACCGTCTTTGTACCTAGGTAGTACTTGA
>Ga0190311_1000519_pt1 | contig 11600 bp, 13 predicted proteins | sample 48700789_MG_FD_165037 | JGI IMG/M metagenome (GOLD analysis project Ga0190311, IMG submission 165037) | Hydrothermal vent sediment bacterial communities from Southern Trench, Guaymas Basin, Mexico - 4870-07-8-9_MG | ecosystem: Environmental > Aquatic > Marine > Hydrothermal vents > Sediment ...
CCCTCAGCGGTGTGATGCGTGTGCCACAAGCACCACGTCCCAGTGCATAGGCAGGCCATAGAGGCCGTGGTCAGCATAGATGAGAGGGGCCAGATAGTCCTGCCTAAGGAGGTTAGGGAGAAGGCTGGCCTAAAGCCAAGGGATAAGCTAGCCGTTGTAACACACATGCATGGTGATGAAGTTGCCTTCATCATGCTAATCCCAGTTGAGCGCTTAGCTGAGAGCCTTAGGCGCTTCCTAGGCCCGCTCCTAAGGGAGATACTAGGCCAGGAGGGCCAGGAGGAGGGCTAGGAGGGGTCCTTGGCTTGGCTAGGGCCATGATAGAGGCTAAGGGCTTAACAAAGGTATTTGGGAGCTTAGTAGCCGTTGACCACGTTAGCTTCACCGTGAGGGAAGGGGAGATCTTTGGCTTCCTAGGCCCAAATGGTGCTGGGAAGACCACGACCATAAACATGCTCATAACGCTGCTGAAGCCAACTGAGGGCGAGGCCTGGGTAGCTGGCTTTAGCGTGTTAGATGAGCCAAATGAGGTTAGGAAGCGCATAAGCGTTGTATTCCAGGAGCCAGCACTAGATAGGCACTTAACTGGCTGGGAGAACTTGTGGATACATGGCCGTATGTATGGCATAGAGAGGGCTGAGCTAAGGGAGCGCATAAAAAGGGCGCTAAGGCTAGTTGAGCTTGAGCGCTGGGCTAACGTGGTCGTGAAGAAGTACAGCGGTGGCATGATAAGGCGGTTGGAGCTTGCTAGGACGCTGATCTGCGACCCAGAGGTGCTATTCCTAGATGAGCCCACGCTTGGGCTTGACCCACATAGTAGGGCATGCATCTGGGAGTACATAGAGGCCATGAGGCGTGATGAGGGCATAACGGTGTTCTTAACCACGCACTACATGGATGAGGCAGATAGGCTATGCGATAGGATAGCCATAATTGATAGGGGACGCATAATAGCATGTGGGGCGCCAGGGGAGCTCAAGAGCTCCATAGGCATGGGCGTCATCTACGTCCAGCTAGCCCAGCCCTGGATTGCAAGCGACCTCGTGAAGGCAGTTGAGGGCGAGGGGCTAGCCCATGAGGTAAGGCTAGCACGTAGGGGCTGCTTAGCACTATTCGTTGAGGATGCACCAACCACCATACCAAGGGTATTTGAGCTAGCCTCAAGGCTAGGCCTCCAGATACGTGAGGTCTCATACCGTATGCCAACCCTAGATGATGTCTTCCTACACCTAACTGGCAGGGGGCTGAGGGAGCCAGAGCGTGGCCCACCGCCCAGGATGAGGGGCCTGGGGCCCTGGGCCAGGAGGTGGAGGGGTTGAGGGAGGGCAGGAGGCACGAAGTCCCATTCCTAACGGCCGTCTTAACCATGGCCTACAGGCAGCTAAAGTCGTTCCTGAGGATAAGGACTAGGATAGTGATGAGCATGGGGAGGCCCCTGATATGGCTTTTCTTCTTTGGCCTAGGCTGGTCCGCAGCCCTAAGGGGGCCAGCTGCCCAGGGGGCACTAGGGGGCATGAGCTTCATGGAGTTCGTGGTGCCTGGTGTTGCCATGATGAGCGTCTTCTTCCCAGCCTTCTTCGCTGGCTCATCCGTGATATGGGATAGGGAATTTGGCTTCCTAAAGGAAATGCTAGTAGCACCAGCCTCAAGGAAGGCCATAATACTTGGCCGTGTCCTCGGCGATTCAATCATAGCTATCCTCCAGGGCATGGTAACGCTTGCTATAGCCATGCCGCTGATGGGGCAGGTGAACCCCTGGGGCCTCCCGATGGCCCTACTGGCCATGTTCCTCACGGCCATAGCCTACGCTAGCCTTGGGACGGCCATAGGCTCGTTAGTGAACAACCTTGAGGCCTTCCAGCTCGTACACATGACGCTTGCCATGCCCATGATGTTCTTAAGCGGTGCAGTAGTCCCACTATTTAATGCCCCAGCCTGGATGCTCACGGCCTCGCTGCTCGTCCCCCTCACATATGGTGTTGACCTAGCTCGCTCAGCCATCTCTGGCGTGGGCATCATGCCTCCCTGGCTTGACCTAGCTGCCCTATCCTGCTTGGCCCTTGGCCTCCTGCTCCTAGCTGTTAAGGCCTTTGAGAGGGCAAGGCCATTCTAAGCTCCACTAAGCCAAAGCCCTAAGCTCTTCCATCATTGAGTTAGCCATCTTAATGCCTCGCCTTAGAGTTCAAAGTACGAGACAGATACCGTATGACCACACCTCTGGCATACCCAGTAGTACTCCTTGAAGTAGCCTCCTTCCTCCACTAGGATCATGATGCCTCCACATATAGGGCAACGCCTAGCCCTCGGCATACGGCATCCCACGAGTACTCAGATGAACGGTATTTAAGATTTCCTAGGGTGCCTACCTGGTTAGCTTGCCGATGTTGGCCCTCAGTGGGTAAGCGTTTTATCTACCTAGGCCACGTTCAAGCACGAGGTAGGAACATGGCCATTCTAGTTGGCTCTAGCACGAAGGCCATCGTCCAGGGCATAACTGGCCGACAGGGGTCCTTCCACACGAAGCTCATGCTTGAGTATGGTACTAAGGTTGTTGCTGGCGTTACGCCTGGCAAGGGTGGCCAGGCGGTATGGGGTGTGCCCGTCTACGATACTGTCCGTGAGGCCCTCTCAGAACACGATGCAAATGCCTCCATAGTTTTCGTGCCAGCTCGCTTCGCTAAGGAGGCAGTTGTAGAGGCCATAGAAGCTGGCCTAGAGCTCATCGTGGTTATAACAGAGCACATACCAGTACGTGATACCATAGAGTTCCTAGCCCTAGCTAGGCGTGAGGGGGCCACCATCATTGGCCCGAATACGCCAGGGATAATAACGCCAGGTGAGTGCAAGCTAGGCGTTATGCCAGGCCACGTCTTCACAAGGGGCCAGGTCGGCATGGTCTCCCGCTCTGGCACGCTCACCTACGAGGTAGCTGCCCAGCTCACGAGGGCTGGCCTTGGCCAGAGCACCTGCCTCGGCATAGGTGGCGATCCAGTAGTTGGGCTTACCTTCACGGAGGTACTTGATATGTTCGCTGAGGACCCTGAGACGAGGGCAGTAGTGCTCATAGGCGAGATCGGTGGCAACCTTGAGGAGCTAGCAGCTAAGCACATAAGGGAGGGCTACCCAAAGCCAGTGGTAGCCTTCATAGCTGGCCGAACAGCACCACCTGGCAAGAGGATGGGGCACGCTGGGGCCATAATAATGGGCCGTGCTGGGACGGCTGAGAGCAAGGTAAGGGCACTTGAGGGGGCAGGCGTGCCTGTGGCTAGGACGCCAAGCGAGGTAGCTAAGCTGGTGGTAGAGCTACTAAGTTGAGGAGGGCCAATGCAGGCCCCCTTCGGGCCCTCGCTCTCAAGGAACTCCATGCTAAGCCCCATCATGCTGTATAAGCAGCCTTGCGTGGGGGAGCCTTTTCGGGGCACGGAGCCTTTTAGGCCAGCCGTGGCATCACCTAGCTAGCAGCTTACTAAGCCTGGCCTCAAGGGCCTCCTTGGGCATAGCGCCAATCCAGCGGGCCACTAGGCGACCACGCTTAAACACCAAGAACGTCGGTATGGCCCTTACATCATACTTCATGGCCGTGAGCGGGTTCTCATCTACGTTTAGCTTAGCGAACACCACCCTGCCAGCGTACTTCTTAGCTAGCTCCTCTATTATAGGGGCCATAACCAGGCATGGGCCACACCAGGGTGCCCATAGATCCACGACCACCAAGCCATAGCTTCTAACTACTTGGTCAAATTCCTCATCTGTAATTGTAATTGGCCTATCTGGCATCTTGGGCTCAGCACGCTCCCTCTTGGCCAACTTCCTCATCATCTCCCTGAGCTTGGCCTCCCTTAGCCTCCTGAGCTCCTCGTCCTCCTCCCACGCCAAGCCTTCCCCCTCGCCAGACGGGAAGGCTAGCCATATTAATACCTTTTAGGCCCCTAAGAGCATACTAGCTATCCCAGCTACCTTCTCAATCACATCGTCCACATCCACCTTAGTAGGCTGGCCATTAAGCACTATGGGCTCCCCCCTAACGAAAACTGCCTCTATGGCTGAGGAGCAGGCAGAGTAAGCTAAAGCAGCATAGGGGTCATGGAGGGGTGTGGTCCTAGGCCCCTTTAGGTCCACGACTATGAAGTCTGCTTCCTTGCCTGGCTGGAGGGAGCCAACCAGCCCATCTATGCCGAGCGCCCTAGCACCACCTAAGGTGGCCATATCAAGGGCCTGCTCGGCCCTCAGGACGGTTGGATCGTGCCTAGCTGCCTTCTGGAGGAGGCAGGCGAACTTAACCGTCTCAAGCATATCTAGGGAGTTGTTGCTAGCTGGCCCATCCGTTCCAAGCCCTACGGTTATGCCTAGCTTGAGCATCTCAGGCACCTTAGCTACGCCAGCACCTAGCTTAGCATTTGAAATTGGGCAGTGGGCTACCTTCACGCCCCTCCTAGCCAGTATGGCCATATCGTGATCCGTCAGGTGGACACAGTGGGCTGCAAGCGTATCTGGGCCTAAGAGGCCGAGCTCGTCTAGGAGTTCAACGGGCGTCTTACCGTGCTTGGCCATGGCCTCCTGCACCTCCCCCTCTGTTTCAGCTAGGTGTATGTGTATGCCAGTGCCGAGCTCCCTAGCCTCATCCCTTACCTGCTCAAGCAGGTCCACGCTACACGAGTATGGGGCATGGGGGCCTAGCAGCACCTTTATCTTGCCCTCAGCCCCGTCGTAGCGCCTGAAGACATCTAGGGCATCCCTAAGGAGCTTCTCACCTACATCAGGGCCAGGTGCATCTAGGATGCCTGGCGCTAGCACTGCCCTTAGGCCTACCTTGAGCGTGGCCTCAGCTACTGAGGCCTCATGGAAGTACATATCGCAGAAGCAGGTCGTGCCAGTAATGGCCATCTCAATACAGGCCAGCAGGGCTCCCCAGTAGACCTCATCTGGCCCCATCCTCGCTTCAACTGGCCATATGTGCTCCCTAAGCCATACATCAAGGGGCACGTCCTCTGCCAAGCCCCTGAGGAGCGTCATGGGGGCGTGCGTGTGGCAGTTCACGAGGCCAGGTAGTACGGCCTTGCCCTCCCCGCTTAGGACTAGCTCAGCCCTAATCGAAGTGCCTGCCTTGGGCTTGCCTGCATACACGATACGGCCCTCCCTCACGGCCAGCCAGGCGCCCTCAATCGGTGGCCTACCGTCCATGGGCATGAGGAGGCAGCCCTTGATGGCTAGGTCGGCTTCCACAACCCTCAAGGCCCGCCCTCCACGCCAGCTAGCCTAGCGTAGAGGGAGCTTAGGGCCTCAAGCACCTTCTTCAGGCTTATGTTCTTCAGGTAGGCTAGCGGTATGCGTTCAAGCTCTGCTAACTCTATGGCTAGCTTATCTGGCTTAGCCCCATGCATCACAACCGCCCTTGGCTTGAGCATGCTTATCCTAACGGCCACCATGGGTGAGCGACCATGCCTTACGCCCGTGAAGACAAGCGCCCTCTCGCTCGTATGGCCGAATATCTGGAGGAACTCCCAGCCTGAGAGCGTGTATATGGCCTTTATGCTATCTATGAGCGTGTAGCCATAAATTGGCTTGCTGGCACCTTCCTCACAGGCAACTACCTCAGCCCCAAGGGCATCGCAGAACTCCCTAACGGAAATGGGCTTTGGGAGCTCCCTCATGTCTATTATAGCATCGCCCCTAAGCCTCTCAAGCCTGGAGAGCTCCATTATGAGCCTCCCTCCCCTAGCCATATCTATGGATAGGAGTGCCCTAACCCAGCGCCTTATGAAGCGTGTCCCTGGCCTCTTCCTACGGCCACTTTCATAATCGCTTATGACGGAGGGGGAAACCCCCATGACACGGGCCAGCTCAACCTGGCTAACGTGGAATAGCTCCCTCCACTTCCTCATGGCCTCTGGTGGTCTACGGGCCATTATGACATCGCCTACGATCATCTTAGCTAAGAACTCCCTTACCTCCCTCCCAGGTGCCCTAGGCTCCATGTCGCCCAGTGGGGAGCTGGGGCCTTATTTATAGGTGCTTAAACCACAGGCATCCAATATGGCTGAGAAGGAGGCACCATCCATCCTATGCTTATAAGCCCTCAGGGCCTTGATTAGGGCTGCCTTATCCACGGGGCCGAGGATCTCCGATGTAAGCTTAGCAAGGCCACTTATGAATAGGAACTGGCAGATGCTGGTAACATTAGTTGGTCGCCTTACATCGCTAGCGCTCTCAAAGTCCACGATCCTCGGCTCAGGCCTCCCGCTTGGCCTAGGCTGAATGAGGATGTGGGAGTGCGCCCTGCTTAGCTCACCGTGGTCTAGCCCTACCTCATCTAGCTTCCTGCACTTCTCAAGGAGCTGCCTTAGGACTGAGCCTACGGTGGCCTTCCCTGGCCTTCCCAATAGCCAATCTGGTAGGTGGGGGCCATCTATGAACTCCATGATGAGTATATCATCCGTAGAGGCCAGCAGCCTTGGCCCAACGCCTACTGAGTTGGCCTTAGCTAGCATGCGGGCCTCATGGGATAGGCTCTCCCTGCCTGCATCTAGGCGCCTGATCTTCAGGGCCACACGCTTGCCATCGGCCATCCTAGCAGCTAGGACGAGGCCCACGTAGCCCTTGCCGAGCACCCTTAGGCCAAATGGGAGCTCCTTCCTCCCGACCAGCTCAATACCCACCACGCCGAGGCCCTCAAGCATCCTTATGCGTTCTTCTACAACCCCTGGCTCTGGCCTTGGGTAGGCTAGGAGGAGGCAGTAGGGCTCCTCCCTCAGGTCCTCAACCCTCAGGAACAAGCCAGGCTGGCCTCCCCCTGAGGAAGGCCTCTAGGAAGGCCTTAAAGCCAGGTAGGCTCCTACATAGCTCAACGACCTGTGGCCCCTCAAGCACCTCAAACCACTCCTCAATCCTCTTGGCCAGGAGGGGGGCAACTCCTATGGCCCTCCCACCGCTATCGCTTAGCTTAGATGAGAGGAGCTCAGCTGCCCTTGGCCACCTCCGCTTGATGAGGGCAAACCACCTATCACCTTCTATGTAGGGGCCTGATACCAAGTCTGGGTCTGAGAGCTGCTTCCTGAGGAAGCGCTTGACGTGCTCAACCGCCCAGATAGGTGGCCCAACGTGCCTTACGACGGGCGGTAGCGTAGATGCCTCAAGCTCAAGGAGCAAGATCAGGTGCTCTTCCTCATCCGACCAGGCGGTGGCCCTAAGGACCCTAAAGCCCTCGTTCTTCAGCAGGCCCCTAATGGCCCTAAGCGTCCTGAAGGCCTGCCCCCATAGGACATCTGGGACCATGCCACCCGTCTTAACGTGAATGGCTATTATGGATGTCCCCCTAACCTCTAGCTCGTGCTTGAACTCGCTAACTCCCTTGGGCTCCTCAGGCCCTGGGAAGAAGAAGCGCAGACCTGGCCTCTCAAGGAACTCCCTAGCTGCAGCTATGAACAAGCACATCTTATCAAGCCTAACTGAGGCTGCTGCGTTCCTAGCTGGATCAACTGGATCTACGACCACGAGGTGGTGTCTGAAGAACTCCCTAGCCTCATCCTCACGGCCCTCGTAGTGGCCAGCTATATCTATCAAAGTCCCCTTACGCCACCTTGAGGCCCCCTCAAGGGCCTCCTTGAAGCCACCGTAGTATATGGTTAGGAGTTCGCAGAGGTAGCCACTAAAGCCACCCACCCTTATCTCAGCACCGTAGGCCCCGATGCCCTTTAGGAACTTCTTCAGCAACCTCACCTCACCCTTCAAGCGCTCATTTAAGTGTGAGAGCACGAACTGAGTATGGTAGGGCGTCCTATCTGTAGCAGAGAGCCACTCACCTGGCCTAACTGCGTAGCATGGCACTATGTTTATGCGAATGCCATCAGCAAGGCACTCTAGGTATGGATGCTCTGCAAACCTCTCTACGTGCCTTAGGCCAGCGGTAGCCCTCCTAGCTATCTGGAGGAAGCGCCCCTTGAGGAAATCACGTGGGATATCTGGCTTGAAGCGCACAAATATATCTACATCTGCCTCACCGCTAAGCCACGTATCCTTTGCTAATGAACCCTCAAGGCGGACCTCCCCATCTACGCCTTCCTCCTCAAGGACAGCCCTTAGGCTATCCATTATCTGCTTTGCAAGGCCTAGGACATGCTCCCTCTCCTCCTCACTAGGCGTTATTAGGGCCAGCACCTGCCTGCAGACATCCTCTAGCCTTGGCAAGCTCCCACCTAGCCTAGCTGCCTAGCGCAGAGGGGCTTAAATCAACCTAGGTGCCTCTAGCTCCCCAGCCCTCGCCCTTACATTAGCTAGGGCACGTAGGCCAGATGTCGTTATGGCGTAGTAGATCCTACGCCCAAACCCAACTGCCCTTATGAGGCCAGCCTCAAGCAGCAGCTTCAAGTGCCTCTGGGCAGACCACCAGCTAACCCCAACTGCCTTAGCTACTTGATTGCAGTTCATCTTCCTCCTAGATAGGGCCACTAGGATCCTAAGCCTAGTCCTAGCCCCTGGCCCCTCAAGGAGGAGTAGCTCTGCCTTCTCGCTGAGCATAGCAGTTGGCCCTTCCCCAGTTGGAAGCTGCTCAATGAGGCTTGCTGGTATTGGCGCCGTCGTGCCCATGAGGAGGAAGACGCTATCCCTGCCCACGGCATCTGCTACCGTGAGGGCAGCCTCCACGAGCTCCTGCCTAGGTAGGGGCTCAAACTGAGGCCCAGCCTGGGGCAAGGGGGCCTCCACGTGGACCTGGTCGGGGCCTATCTCCATTAGGAGCTTAGCTAGTGCCCTTAGGTGCTCCCCTGAGGCATTTGTAGTTCCATCAAGTAGCCTGACGAGCGTAATTGATATCACTAGCTTTGCCTTACTGCTTGAGAGGGCCTCCCTAAGCCTTGAGAGGCCATTCAGTACCCTAGCTAGCCCACCTAAGGCCTTATGGGGCCTATTTATGGCCATCCATAGGCCCTCCCAGGCTGAGTCCAGCTTTGCGACCACGTAATCGGCTATGGAGAGGGCATCAACAACTGCCTCACGCCCAAGCGTAGATGAGTTAGTGAATACAGCTAGCTTGAGGCCTTGTGAGCAAGAGCCTATGGCTTCCCTAGCTGCCTCCATTATGGAATTCAGCTCTGGGTGGAGAGTTGGCTCACCATTCCCAATTAGGGCTACTGCATCTAGCTTGAAATACGGCCTCACCTTCTCAAGGGCCTCAATTAAGGCCTCCTTGATTTCCTCAGCAGATGGCCAGCTCCCTCCGTGGCCTAATGGCGGTACTAGCTCAAGGACTGGCGCAAGGGGGCAGTAGGCACACCTATACGTGCAGAACGCCCTACCAGGTGGCATTATGTTTAGGCCGAGGACTAAGCCAAGTCGCCTTGAGATATTAGGCCCAAAGGCAATAGCACTTAGGAGGCGTGATGTATCTGATAGCGGATCGTATGCTGCCCAGGGCGAGGGGCCTTCCCTCATGGCTATATCAGTATGGGTTGGCAATTAATATCCATTGAGCATGCAAATTGAGTACGAATTGCGAGCTTGCTTATCAAGCCAGCCCCACGCATGGGGGTGGGATGGAGGGCAGGAGGCCAAGTGCCATCTGGGCAGCAGTAGTAGCTGTATCTACGGCCCTGGTCTGCGTAGCTACAATGGCCATAAAGATAGATATCGTGGCCACCAGGGGCTACTTTAACTTAGGAGAAACCATGGTCTACACGGTTTCCATACTATTTGGCCCAGTAGTAGGGGCCATAGCTGGTGGGGTAGGCTCAGCCCTAGCAGATGTGCTGCTAGCAGCCCTGATCTACGCTCCAGCCACGCTCCTGATCAAGGGGGCAGAGGGCTTCCTAGTTGGCTTCCTATCCAAGAGGGGAGCTAAGCTAGGCCAGAGGGCCTGGAGCGCCATAACCATCATAGCTGCCCTCATATCTGGATCCCTACTTGGCTCCATAGGTGCCTACTACTACAGCGGTGAGGCATGCATAGGCATAGGGCACCTCACGCTCACGGTCTACGTCCCAACCTGGCTCTGGGTCTGCCTAGGCGTAGCCCTATCCGTGTTCATAGTGGCCCTAGGGCTTGGGGCTGAGCCTGAGGTAGGCTGGCTCGTGCTAGCCACCCTCCTAGGAGGGCTTGTGATGGTCCTCGGCTACCTAGCCTATGAAACAGCCCTATTTGGCCTCCTAGCAGCTCTAGCAGAGGTCCCATTTAACATAGGGCAGGTCGTAGTTGGGCTTGCAGTAGCCATGCCCCTAACTAGAGCCATAGCTAGGAGGCTGCCCCAGCTGATGGAGAGGGCTTAAGGGGGCCACACGCAAGGGCATAATCGGCTTGTCGGCAGTTGGGGTAGCAGTAGCAGCGCTAAGGGCAGTAGAGCCCGAGGACCTTAGGGTGCTTAAGGCCATTGAGGGCCTCATGTCCCGCTACGAGCACGTGCCAGTAGAGGCCGTAGTAAGGGCATCTGGCCTCCACCCACGTGAGGTAGGCTACAGGCTGGATAGGCTCCATGAGATGGGGCTGGTAAGGCGTTGGATAGGCCCCTACGTGGGCTACGTGCTTAGGGTAGCTGGCCACGACCTACTGGCCCTAAATGCGCTAGTTAAAGCTGGCATCCTAGAGGCATTTGGCAAGCCACTTGGGGTTGGGAAGGAGGCAGATGTCTACGATGCCCTAATGCCAAGTGGGCGTAGGGTAGCCGTGAAGTTCCACAGGCTCGGCAGGGTTAGCTTCAGGCAGACGAAGCGTGTTAGGGGCTATACTGGCGAGGGGGTCTGGGCAGATTGGTACATACGCTCTAGGTCAGCAGCTAAGAGGGAGTTCAAGGCCCTTAGGCTGGCCTTCTCATCTAGTGTATCAGTGCCAGAGCCAATAGCAAGGAATAGGCACGTAATCGTAATGGGCATGATAGAGGGGGCTGAGCTAGCAGATGTAGAACTCCTAGATCCAGAGCCAGTGCTAGCCGATGTGCTCTTAAACGTGAGGAAGGCTTACGTAGGGGCAGGCATAATCCACGCTGACCTAAGCGAGTTCAACATAATCATAAGGCCAGATGGGAGCGTGCTCATCATAGATTGGCCACAGTTCGTCTACAAGGACCACCCGAATGCACTAGAGCTCCTCAGGAGGGATGTGCTCAATGTGCTTAAGTTCTTCAGGCGGAGGTTCAGCGTAGTGGTCGGCGAGGACAGCGCACTTAGCTTTGTAATGGGCCTTAGGGATGATGTGCCAGGCCTCTACTTCGGTGGCTCAAGCACTACGTAGAGTATGTTGTTGCCCCTTATGAATATGTTAGTGCCATAGTTCACCGTTGGCTGGCCCTTAACGAATTCCTTTGCCTGCGATAGCACAACGTTCATATAGCCATCGCACTGCTCCATGATGCCATGGTACTCAACGCCGTTCTTTAGCTTGATGACTATAGGTGAGTTCAGGAACCTAGTCAGCATGTTCAGTGGGCGCCTGTTGGCCTCCATGCTTACACCTCGCATGGATGAGGAGCACTTATTTAAAAACTTTCGGCTTCCAGGGGCCAGCGTAGAGATGCTTTTATATATTACCCCTGTTGAGAGGGCACGAAAATGGGCTCCCCTTGCCAGGCTGGGCTAGGCGGGCAGCCCCCTTTATAAAGCACAGCCCTACCTTTTATA
>Ga0190311_1000524_pt1 | contig 11481 bp, 9 predicted proteins | sample 48700789_MG_FD_165037 | JGI IMG/M metagenome (GOLD analysis project Ga0190311, IMG submission 165037) | Hydrothermal vent sediment bacterial communities from Southern Trench, Guaymas Basin, Mexico - 4870-07-8-9_MG | ecosystem: Environmental > Aquatic > Marine > Hydrothermal vents > Sediment ...
ATCATATATTTAGTAGGGAATAAAATTGGATGAATAGTAAAAATAGGTAATGGTCTATGATATAACGTAGGCTGTTTAAATAGATATGCAAAACTTGGCCATAATAAAATGAGGGAATTTTTACGTTCCTAAGATCATAATCGATCTGTTTTTCAAAAATCATTAATCTACATCAATAGGTTTTAACGATCTTTAAAAGATTAAAATATACGTAAAACTTATAACTTTTGCGTTTACAATAAAAGTAGTGGAACAGAGGTGTTATTATTGGAAAAAAAGATGCTTATAACATTATCTATTATAATCGTTGTTCTAATAATAGTGGCTGTTGCAGCAATTTATTTGACCCAACCTAAGGCTCCTATCGAAACTGGGACTACAACATCTCCTACTCAAGCCGGATATTATATTAAAATGCCATCAGGCTCACCTACGGGAACCTATTATCCTGCATTAACAGCTATAGCTAGTATTGTATCTAAATATAATCCTGATATCGTAGCTGTAGCCATACCTGGAGGAGGATCAGCATCTAACTGTAGATCCGTTGGTTCGGGAGAATATTCTATTTCATTATCAACATCGATGGTTGCATATTTTGCATATACTGGTACAGGGCCTTTTGAGGGCGAAGCTTATCCTGACCTAAGAGCTGTAGGACCTGCTCATCCACTAGTTATAAGCTTTATCGTGAAGGCTGATTCCGGTATAAAGACAATATATGATCTAGAGGGTAAGAGAATAGCTATTGGAGAGGCTGGAAGCGGTGATGCTGTTGCAGCAGAAATACTTCTTAAGGAAGCAGGTATTTGGGACAAGGTTGTAAAAGTTAATGTAGGCGATCCTGAGTCATGGAATATGCTCAAAGTAGGTACAGTTGATGCAGCTATACATCATACTGTAGCTGGTAATCCTAATCTATATGAAATTTCTACATCAACTCCAATAAGATTAGTTGAAATACCCGATGATCTAGCTGAAAAACTAATTAATAAATATCCATACTTTATGAGGTACGTTGCTAAGGCGGGAACATATAATGGTATGGATGAAGATGTTAAAGTCGTAGCTAACCCATCAATTATTATTACTAATGCTAATGTACCTGAAGATCTAGTATATAGATTTATAAAGACATACTGGGAGCACTTTGATGAAGTTGTTAAAGCAGCATCTTTTCTATCTACTGTTGATAGAGAGAATCCATTAGGAGGTATATCTATACCTCTACATCCAGGCGCCTATAAGTATTGGCAAGAAGTAGGCGTTCAAGTTCCAGAAAATCTAAAACCTCCATAATTTTTTAAAACATATTTATTAAAGATTTATGAGGGATTTGTTATGACTAATGTTAAGAAGGTAATAGACTACATTGCCTCAGGATTTGCATTATATATGATATTGTTTGCATACGGCTTTTACATAACATTTATTATGATCATCAGGAATATATTTAATTTATCAATACCTAGTTACCTTATAATAACACAGTATCAACATATGGGAATGTTTCTAGCCGGCTTAATGCTTTTATCGTTTGTTGTATATCCATTAAGGAAGGATGGCCCTAAATGGTATGATTGGCTTTTAGGAATCGTCGGGGCATCGAGTGGTCTCTATATATTTATAATGTATCCACAGTTAATGCAGAGAATGGGGATTGTTACACCATTAGATATGTTATTTGGCTTAATAGCAATAATATTCATTATAGAAGCAGGAAGAAGATCTATAGGTTTGGCTATAGCCCTTCTAACATTAGTATTTGTTGTATATGGTGCTTATGATGCTGGCTTTAGACTAGATGAACTTGTTGCGAGGATATACTTATATAATGTAGGAATATTTTCTACACCATTTCATGTAGCTACGTTCATGATCTTTATATTCATGTTCTTTGGTAATTTAATATCAGAACTTGGTGTAGGAGAGTACATAAACAGTTTAGCGTTCTCAGTTGCAGGTTCAAGGAAAGGCGGTCCCGCTAAAGTAGCTGTTGTGGCAAGCTCATTAATGGGTATGATGAGCGGTTCTGCGACAGGTAATGTTGTTACAACGGGTTCATTTACTATTCCTTTAATGAAAAAGTTTGGCTATAAGCCTGAGATTGCAGCTGCTATTGAAGCTAGTGCTTCAACAGGGGGACAGATAATGCCTCCAGTCCTTGGTTCCGCCGCATTTATAATGCCATTATTTCTTGGCTTGAGATATTGGGATATAGTTGTTGCTTCTATAATCCCTGCATTACTATATTATAGTGTATTGTATATATTTGTGGATCAAGAGGCTTCAAAACAAGGATTATTTGGATTACCAAAAGATCAGATACCTCCATTAAAGCCTTTACTATTGAGATTCTATTATTTACTACCTATTGCTGTACTTGTAGCAGTATTAGCACAAGGATTCGATGTTGAACAAGCAGCTATTGCAGCAATACTATCAGCTCTCTTCTTGGAATGGTTTACCCGTAGGAATCTTAGTAGGATATATTCACTAATATTTATACTAATAATATTCTTATTTGGCTGCATGTTTACTTGGCAAGGACTTGATATTTATGCTACACTTATACTACTCGGTTCTATTGCCATCATAATAACTTTACTCATAGGAATTATTCTGAAAGGAGCTAAAGAAATGACTACTATAACATTAAAAGCACTATCTAGAACTTTTAAAGGAATAATAGGTGTTGCACTGGCATGTGCTATGGCTGGTATAATAGCAGGTGTACTAGCTTATACAGGTCTTGCAGTTACAATGAGCAAATCACTTGTTGCAATAACTGGTGGCAACCTATTTCTCCTTCTGCTATTATCAATGGCTATAGCATTAGTACTAGGTATGGGAATGCCTACACCAGCAGTATATGTCTTAGGCGCAACATTAATAGCTCCAGCACTTGTGACTGTAGGGATTAATCCATTAGCCGCCCACTATTTCATATTCTACTTTGGCGTCTTAGCACCACTTACTCCTCCTGTTGCTGTAACAGCATATGCAGGTGCAGCAATAGCTAAAGCAGATTTTTGGAAAACAGGTCTTCAGGCATTTAGAATGGCTATAACCGGGTGGTTTATTGCATTCTCATTTGCAAGATATCCAGAAATGCTTATTGTACCAATACAGAGCTTATCCCTTAACACTATAATCAATATAATAGTAGGAATATTAGCATCTATGTTAGGCGGTATATCAACTCATGCAATAGCCTCTGGTTACTTCTTAGGAAAATTATCTACTATTAATAGAATAGTATTTGCTATAGCAATACTGTTCGTTGTACTTTCTATATTCTATAATACAATATTTATAGTGCCTGCAATAATTTCAGTAATACTTGGCATTCCTAAAGTAGTGAGTATTTTTAAAAAGTAATTTTTTATAATTAATTCCTCAGCTCTTCCATGATCTTTATGAGTTCACGAGTATATTCACTTGTTTTCAAAGGCTTTACATTCTTCATATGTCGTGCTAAGTCTTGTGTTACTTTCTTTCTCTTAATAGCTTCTCTAATAGCATTTCTAATTAGGCAAGCTGCTTCACTCCATCCTATGTAGTCTAGGATTAAGGCGCCACTTAGGATTTCTGCGGTTGGATTAGCTAGATCTTTGCCAGCGTATTTAGGAGCTGTGCCATGAACAGGCTCTCCAACGGCTATATAATCACCTACATTGAAGCCTGGAGCCATACCTATTCCGCCAACTAATGCATTTGCCATATCGCTGATATAGTCTCCATTAACGTTCGGTGCAACAATTATATCGTAATCCCAAGGTCTAATAATTAGTTGCTGAAGCATGTTATCAGCTATTCTATCGTTAACTAGTATTTTTCCTTCGGGAATCTTTCCACCATATAAGCTATATAGTTCATCTTCAGTAACTATGTATTCTCTATATTCTTTAAGTGCTAATTCATAAGCCCATTCACGAAACGCTCCTTCAGTAAATTTCATAATATTTCCTTTATGCATAATTGTTATAACTTTTCTTTTATATTTAATAGCCCATTGAAGTGCTTTCCTCATAATCCTGTAGGTACCGTATTTGCTAATGGGCTTTATACCTATACCTGAATCTTCCCTTAAACGAACACCGAATTCTTTTAACAAGATCTCTCTAAGTTTCTTTGCTTCTAAACTATCATAGGGCCACTCTATCCCCATATATAGGTCTTCAGTATTTTCTCTAAATATTACGAAGTTATCATGTTCAGCATATTTATGAGGAGCAGGCTGGCCAAAATAGTATACGGGACGTATATTAGCATATAGTTCAAGATTTTTCCTAATAGTTACATTCAAACTCCTATATCCCGTACCAACAGGCGTTGTTAAAGGACCCTTAAGAGCTACAACTGTGTATTTAATACCTTCAAGTGTATCATTCGGCAATAATTCATTATATATCTTCAACGCTTTTTGTCCAGCATACAATTCCCACCATACAATTTTTCTTTTTCCTTTGTAAGCTAATTCAACAGCCTTATTTAGGACCTTTATAGCTGATGAAACGATCTCTGGTCCTATGCCATCTCCCTCTATATACGATATTATGGGATTCTCTGGAACTATCAATCTCCCATTCTTAACAAGTATCTTTTCTCCTTCTTCTGGAGGCCTTATTTTCTTGAACTCATACCTGTCATGAACCATATTATACACCTATACAGAGGCTATATATGAATTTAATCTGAGAAATTTCAAAAACTATTAACTAGATTTTTTCCATTTAGTAGCTGTTTCTTTAAACTCTTTTCTAGTAATTTCCTCTAAGTCGGTTGTTCCATATCTTGAAAGAAGTTCATCTTTAGTCAGTAACTCTAATTCGAGTTTTCTCCATTTACTTAATCCAACGATATCATTAAATTCATGCCATGTTACTCCCATACTAGCTATTTTATCTAAGTCTCTTGTCTCTTTCAGTACTTTTAGAGCTTCAATCATAGCTTTGGTAGCAGTATATAAACAGAGCATTGGTATGGATAAATATTTAACACCTATACTCTCAAGATCCTCTATTTTAAATGGTACAGTCCTACCTCCAGGAATAATATTAAATGCTATAGGAGCGGGTATTCTCCTAACTAAGGTCTGCACTACTTCAAGTGAAGTCGGTGTCTCTACCCATATATAGTCTGCTCCAGCCTTTGCATATGCTATTCCACGCTTTATGGTCTCCTCTAGTCCAGCAACCGATAATGCATCAGTCCTAGCACCTATTACTATATCTGGATCTACTTCATTCTTCGCCTTAATAGCTGCCTTAATCTTTTTAATCATTTCTTCAATCGATATAAGCTTCTTCCCAGCCATATGACCACATTTCTTAGGCCAAACCTGATCCTCGATCCTGACTCCAGCAGCTCCTATTTTAGCGAAATTATAGACAGTCCAGTAAACATTTAATGGATTACCATAGCCAGTGTCTATGTCTACATCAACAGGTATTGAAACAGCATTTATGATCGTTCTAACTCTTTCAAGCATTTCCCCGAAACTTACTAAACCAATATCTGGTTGACCGATAAGAGTTGCAGCTATCCCGTATCCTGTTGTCCCAACTACTTTAAAACCTGCTCTCTCTATAAGAATAGCAGATAAGGCATCATAGGCACATGGTCTAACTATCATGCCTGGTTCTTCAAGTAACATTTTCCTAAAAATTTTAGAAATCTTCATATTACATGCACCATAAAAGTATTTTTACTAAATCATCTCTATGTATAATGTACGAATTCTTTTTATCAATAGTAACATACCGAGCTATTGAACCCTGTTCTTGGATATAGATCTTCTTATCCAAGGTAATTTACCACCTGCTTTTAGAATTTCTATTTCTCTCTTAGACAGTTTATGCATTACCTTAAATCTGTATTTTTTCCTTTTATTTTCAACATAAATAATGCGGTTTTCCACGCTCAGGTTAGTTAGATCAATTAATAATTGATCTCCTGCGTCTATACGTTCATAGTCTTCATGGTCCATGAAATTAAGTGGTACAATGCCGAAGTTTATGAGATTATCTCTATGGATTCTTGCAAAAGACTTAGCTATTACAGCTTTTATTCCTAAATATTTTGGTGCTAAGGCTGCATGTTCTCTTGATGATCCCTGTCCATAGTTCTCTCCAGCAATTATAAATCCTCCGCCTTTTTCTAAAGCTCTTTTATAGAAACTTGGATCGACATAGTGGAATACGTATTTAGATAGTTCCGGAATATCGCTTCTTAGAGACATTGTTTTAGCTCCAGCAGGTAGAATATGATCTGTAGATATATTATCACCAACTTTTATTAGTACTTCTCCCTCTAACCTATCAGGTAAAGGCGGGAATTCTGGTAATGGTTTAATATAGGGTCCTCTAAATATCTTGACTTTCAAGGCCTTTTCTAAAGGCAGAGGCTTTATTATTAAACTATCATTAACTATGAATTTCTTAGGCAAAGTTATTTTTGGATATTCACCGAATTCCCTTGGATCTGTTAAAACACCTTTTATTGCTGTAACTATGGCTGTTTCAGGACTAACCAGATATACATCTGCATCCTTAGTTCCGCATCTACCTGGAAAATTCCTATTTATTGTTCTTACAGATATTGTATTTGGAGGAGGAACGCCAAGTACGCCTATACATGGTCCGCAAGCTGGCTCTAAAATTCTTGCTCCAGACTCGATCAAATACTTTATTTCCCCGCTCTCCATTAAATGAAGAAGAACTTGTCTAGATCCAGGGCTTATGAGAAGCTCTAGATTAGGAGCCTTAGTATGTCCCTTAATAACATTTGCTACTATTTTAAGGTCGCGAAGAGACGAATTAGTGCATGATCCTATGACGACTTGTTGAACCTCTACACCTGCTACTTCAGTAACAGGCTTTACATTATCGGGATTTGGAGGTAAGGCTACAAGAGGCTCTATCTCTCCTAAATCTATCTCTATTACTTCATCATATTCTACATTTTCATCAGGGGCTAAAGGAATCCATTGTTCGCCTCTGCCTTGTGCTTCTAGAAATGCCTTTGTCACTTCATCGCTTGGGAATATGGCTGTTGTAGCACCTGTTTCAACACACATGTTAGTTATAGTGGCTCTAGATGGAACATCTAATGTCTTAACACCTGGTCCAAAAAACTCGAATACCTTTCCAACACCGCCTTTTACACCGACTCTAGACAATAATTCAAGAGCTACATCTTTTGCTGATACCCAAGGCCTAAGCTTACCAACTAGCTTAACACCAACTACTTCTGGAAACTTTAGACGATAAGGTACACCGGCCATGGCAGCAGCTACATCTAATCCGCCTGCCCCAATAGCAAATGATCCGATGCCTCCAGCTGTTGGTGTATGACTATCTGATCCGAGTAGAGTCTTTCCTGGTCTTGCAAAACGTTCTAAATGTATTTGATGACATATTCCGTTGCCAGGTGCAGAGAAGTATATTCCGTAGCGTAGGGCTATTGTACGTAGATACAAGTGATCGCTTGAATTACGGATACTTGTTTGAGGAGTATTGTGATCGATGTAACTAACACTTAACTCAGTATTTACTCTGGGTACACCTATTGCTTCAAACTCTAAATAGGCTAAGGTTCCAGTAGTATCCTGTGTTAACGTTTGATCTATTTTTATAGCGATCTCTTCTCCCGGCTCCATCCTGCCTTCAATAAGGTGTTCCTCCAAGATCTTCTCTGTAATCGTACCATGCATAATAGACACCGATAAAGGGCATCGATGATTTGGTTAATAAAACTGCTATAAATACCTTTTTTAATACTTATTAATTAATAAACGATCATATTTAAGCAATTATTAAAATTTTACCTAAAGATAATTCAGATAAAATTAAAAATCATACCACTATTCTAGGGGAACATTAGCGTTCCTTAATTATGTAATTTCAACTACTTCATTATATAATCCTGAAAATGAAAAATATTATTGCTCATGATTAGATGTAATTTACAAAAATGGTATATATTTCTATCGTTTTCCAAAGAAATTAGATCAAAGAAATACGATCATCTCCCTCCATACTAATGATGGAAGAAAATTAATAAAATAGTGATTATTTTTAGTTACTTAAATACTATAATGAAGCCTATTCTTTGAGTATTTTCATAACGGGAAGAGTTAATGTCTTTATAACGCCTGGCAACATGTTTAGTCTTACAAATAAATCAGTTAATTCATCACGGTTCCTAGTTACAGCCTTTAAAAGTATTTGCCCTCTTTCCGAAAGCATATAAGCTTCAGTTATATCCATGTTCTCCCTTAGTTCTTTAATGATCTCTCCCATTTTCTCTGGAAGAGTCCATAGAATAATGAATGAGGTGTGTCCCTTTCCTAGCTTTTCGTAATCAATTACTATAGTAAACTTCTTTATTACTTTATTCTTGATTAATCTAATAATTCTATACCTAATTGTCTGTTCTTTAACACCAAGGATCTTGGATATTTTAGCATAAGACATTCTAGCATCTTTTTGAAGTAGATCTAGGATTGCTCTATCTAATTTGTCTAGATCAATATTTTTCTTTTGCGAATTATAATTATGCGGTTCATGTTTTGAAGAAAATACTTTATTTATGATTTGAGATACCTTGTTTTTAGGAATCACTATTATAGTATTCCCTTCAGCAACTATATAATCACCATGATTAACAAGAACCTCTCCACAGATAACAGGCACTCCAATCTCATCTTCAGATTTAAGAAAGTCATCAGATGGAGGCAGAGATATTGGAAAATCTATTTTCATAAGAAACTTTCTAGCGAAAACTGGGAACTTTTCTGCAATAATCTCTTTAATATCAGTTACAACTCCATCAACAATAACGCCTAAAACGCCCCTACGCTTAGCTGCATTCGATAATAAACCGCCCCATACTGAAAATTCACAATTTTTCGCATCAATCACTATAATTGAGGATGAAGCTATACTTATTGCTTTTAACTGGGTCTTCATTGTTGGAGAAGTGATTTTAACAGTAACTGCTGGACCAACAATTCTATTATAAGGTGCAATTGGTTTCAAACCTTTCATTATATTTGAAGATGGAATAATGTCGATTAATTCATATAATGGTATACTATAAAGCTTTTTAATAATCCTACGTTCTTTCCCCTTAAATAAATAACTGACCTTATATAAACTATCTGTCGAGTCCATAATAATAGCTCCTCAAACTCTTCTTTTTTATCTAGAAATTTATATCTTACTCTAATGATTGATTCATTTAGTCTAAGAATCATTGTTAAATAATATAGAATAATTTATTTACTATAGAAGCTAATTTCTTAACCAAATAAAAGTTGTAATATTGTTTTCTCAGTATTCCTTTATCTCTAGTGACCGAGTTTACTTCTATATGTCACGATTTATTGACTTGATAAATACACCCATTGTCTAACTTATATTATTGCTAATGTTTAGAAAACAGTCTTGCTTTTAGCACATTATGATTGTATAACAATGCTTTTAAGGAATCATAATTTAATTAGATACTTTGATACAATATATGATTTAAGATACATTAAGATTTCATAAATATTAAATTTATGGATTATATTAAGTGAAAGAAATGATAATATGTAAAGATCGGGTTAAAGCTATTACGTTCTTTATACAATATATGTAGTAGGGATATTTTAGTCTTTATATTAGTAGAAAGGTAATTGATATGGGTTGTATTAAATATGTCTAGAGCTACAGTTGCTATAGTGAGATCAAATGATCATTATGATGGGGTTTTACGAGCATTGAAGCTTATTGATAGTGAGTTTAGAGAAGCTATTGGTGGTAGGAGGAAGTTTTTGATAAAGCCTAACTTCGTATCTACAACAATATATTTATCAGCTACTCCAAAGGAAACTGTTGAGGCTATTCTTGATTATTTATTTGAGAACTATAATGTATCTGAAGTATTGATTGCCGAGTCTCCGGCTGTTGCTAGAGCTGAGGAGGGATTTAGAAACTATGGCTATTATGATCTTAAGAAGAAGTATCCAGAGATAGAATTTGGGGACCTAGATGATTATGGCGAGGTAGAGTATAGGTTAGTAGATGAACAGAGAGAAGAATTTGCTGTCTATGTTTCTAAGTTGATTCTAGATAAGAGCTTTGTAAAGATATCTCCTTGTAGAGCTAAGACTCATGATACAGTAGTAGTAACGTTATCAATTAAGAATATGGTTATGGGTGCTATAAGGAGAGGATATAAGCCAAGAATGCATCGTGGATACTATACAATAAACCATAATATTGCATTACTCGCTAAAGATCTAATGCCTGATCTAGGTATAGTAGATGGAGTAGTTGGTATGGAGGGTAATGGACCAGTAAGTGGTGAGCCAAAGAAATGGGGTGTAGTATTTGCCTCAACTAATCCAGTAAATCTTGATGTAACAGTAGCTTATGCAATGGGCTTTAATCCAAGAGATATTGGATACTTATACTTCCTAACTAAATGGGGATACGGAGAGATAGATCCACATAAAATACCAATAGTTGGGGAAAGACTAGAAGACATTATGACAAAGTTTAGACCACATGATACATATAGGAAACAATTATCATGGAAGACAATATCTCATCGAAGTACCTTCTTCAAATAACAGATACTACATAAAATACATAATAAATAGTAAGAATATTTCAGCACTCTATCTAGCTACCATATAATTCCTATATTTTCTTTCATTGCAACATATGCAAGATCCTTATCACCCGTTAATATAGGAGTCTTTCTTTTTAGGGCTAATGCTATAACTGTCGAGTCAACAATACTTAGTCTTCTTGATCTAAGCTCTTTATCTTCTGCTTTTCCTAGGATCATATCTCCCTTGATCTTTATTTTAGCAGCCTCTACATAATCTTCATAACTAAGTTCTATTACTTTAAAATAATTCTTCAAATACGTAGTAACTTCTTCAATACTTTTAAGCCCCGGTATTCTACCTCTAAGCCAATGAATAATATACTCATAAGCAACAGTTACAGGTATTAAGCCCTTGATCTCGCCTCTACGCATAGCTTCTAATACCTTCTTAGCATTCTCACTAACTTCATCGTAAACAATAGCTAGTAGAGCATATGTATCAACTACTATTTCTTTAATATTCTCTTGCTCCAAAACAATTCCTCCTCTAGATCAAGTTCTTTTTCAGCTTCTTCAGCTGAGCCCTTGCCTTTTCCACAACCCCACACTCTATCCCATAAATCAAGAGGCTTTAATACGATCCTGCCATTCTCTACTAATACTTCTAATAACATACCCTCTTCAATACCTACTTCCTCCCTAATACTCTTTGGCAAGACAATAATACCCTTCTTATAAACTCTAACAATACTCAATATATCACCAATATAGACTCTAAGAAAGTTAGCTAATAAGTTTAACCAATAGTTATACCAATGATATAGTATGGCGGAATATATCCATGGTCTTCACTTATTATGATTAAATTATATC
>Ga0190311_1000525_pt1 | contig 11465 bp, 11 predicted proteins | sample 48700789_MG_FD_165037 | JGI IMG/M metagenome (GOLD analysis project Ga0190311, IMG submission 165037) | Hydrothermal vent sediment bacterial communities from Southern Trench, Guaymas Basin, Mexico - 4870-07-8-9_MG | ecosystem: Environmental > Aquatic > Marine > Hydrothermal vents > Sediment ...
CCACAAGCGGGCAGACCACTATTCTAAGCGGCTTCAATCCCCTCTTCACCCTCAACTCATTTATCTCAACTCCCCTAAAATGGGTGAATGGGCTCGTAACTAAGACCTCGATGCTCGGATCCTCGACGGTAGGCCCATAGGGGTCGCTTAATGGAATTATTTTGCATCTCTCGCCCCACCCCCTCTTCTCAAGCTCCCTCCTAAGCCCCTCAACCCTCTCAGCATAGCTCCTCACCTCATGCTCCTTATCCAACCTTTTCACGAACTCGTCTGTCGTCACCCCGATTAAGACCCTCCTCCCAAGCCTTAAAGCCATTAAGATCAGCATTAAGTGGCCATAGTGGATCTCGTTGAAGGTTCCACCTATCGCGACGCGTTCATAGGTAGGCTGTGGGAGAGGCTTTGAGAGCTCCTCCTTAACCTCTTGCACAGTTATCCGGAGCTCATCAAGGATCACGAGAGCCTCTCCAACAGGTATGGAGAGGAGCTTTGAGAGCTCTTCAGGGGTTATGTCGGGCTTCTCGGGAAGAATCTCATCTCTGACGCGCGCCTTATGTCCCTCATAAGCTGGATTCCGCTTAACCACCTCGACGAGGATAGGCCATAAGGGATCTCTCCTATACTCCTTCCTCATCGAAAACCCCTTAATCCACGATGGACGATCTAATAAGGCATATCCTTTAACCCCCTTCATTAACCGTAAAAATGGCATGGCTCCTGAAACTAATACTTTTATTATCATAGTATTGAACTCAGCCCAGAGATGGCGGGCTCAAGCGACGGCCAAGAGTTGGAGAAGTCCCTCAAAGAGATCGAGGAGAACTTGAGATTCTGCGAAGAAAATCTTAAGAGGGAAGTTAGGCTCGACCTCACAAGACATATACTTGAGGAGCTGATGAAGGATGTTGACTATCTCCGTGCTCGAAGACTTCCAGATGATCTTCGTGAAAGGGTTGAGGAACTCGCCCTGAAGATTAAGATACTTTATCACCGAGCCGAGGTCCTATCCTCACTATGGGAGAAAAGCAGATATTATCGGGGATGGCAAGTTTAGCGGTCGATGAATGAGCTTATAATACCTCTCCTGATAGTCGTCTTCGGCATAATATCATTGGAGATTGGGATGGCCGCTCCCATATTTGAGATAATAGCTGGGCTTGTGGGGGTAAACGTCTTCCAGTTATCAGATGTTCCATGGATGGACTTCATGGCAAACTTCGGAATCCTAGGTCTCATGTTCTTCGCTGGACTGGAGGTAGATAAGGATGTCTTGAGAAGGAATGTGTGTAAGGGAGCTGTTCTAGGTCTAGCCTCATATCTAATCCCATTCGCCGCGACATTCTTGGCGAGCTTCATTCTATTCTCATGCGACTTAAAGACCGCAGCTCTCATAGGGATCTCGCTCTCAACGACATCGGTCGCATTAGTCTACCCAATCTTAAAGGATCTGAAACTCCTCAGTAGCGAGATGGGCCAGACGATGTTCGCGGGATCCATTATCGTGGACGTTCTGAGCATGATCTCCCTCACGATCATCTTCGGATCGATCACCTATTGGACGATAATATTTCTCATATTAACAATAGTATTCATGTATCATGCTCCGAGGATTGGAGACCTATTGTTTAAGAGGTATAGGGGGAATCTGGCCGAGATCGAGCTCAAATTCCTACTCCTCATCCTGATCTCCCTAATATTCTTCTCAGAGAGGATTGGGGTTGAAAAGGCGGTCCTTGCATTCATCCTCGGATTTCTCTTCTCCGAGATCCTTGAGGAGCATGAAGAAATTGCTGAGAAGCTCCGTGGAGTGGTTTTCGGATTTATGTCGCCGATCTTCTTCTTCAAGACTGGATCTTTGATGAAATTGTCTAGGATGAGTGTGTACGTCGTGGCCTTAACATCTGTCTTTATCTTAATCGCATTCACGGCGAAATACCTCTCCACGAGGCTGGTCTTCTCAAGGCTTGCTCCAGAGTGGAGAGAGTGGTCGAAGCTAGCCGGCACGATCTTCAACTTCAGACTAACCTTCGGACTAGTCTCAGCGGTCTTCGGCCTCCAACATGGAATCTTGACGATTGAAACATATAGCGCGATCATCGGAACGGTAATAACGACATCCTTAATCTCATCAACGATAATAAAGATGATGGGGAAAACGAAAGCCGATAAACGTATTAAACGGGCCCGGGGGGATTCGAACCCCCGACCCCCGGCTTAGAAGGCCGATGCGCTATCCAGGCTGCGCTACGGGCCCTTCTAGACCGCTATCTGTAACCTTTGTATTTAAGCCCTTCTTTCACTCCACCTTAACCCGCTATCCCTATAGGGATCTCTACGGGAGATAGTTGAGAATGAAGGCTGGCGTTAAACTCTAAGCAACTCGATGTTTATCTCTTTACGGCTAAGATAGTCATAAAGACAGGGCTCTAACTTTCTATGAGAACGTTTACTTCACAGGCTTCAGCTGAAAATCCTTATATCCCATGAGCATCCAAATGTTATGTGATATTATGTTGAGAAGAGCAGGTCGATGTAAAGAAAGCCAGGTTTCGATCTTGGCTATAGCAGTTCTCTCAACCTTGTTGATATTGAGTAGCTTCAGCTCGATACTGATTCTAGGACTCGTAAATGGGGATGAATTTGAGCCGAAATATATCCATCTAAGCTGGGCGAGGAATGACGTCTACCATACGATTACGATCGTTTGGTGGACGAAGTATTGGACTTGGAGCAAGGTCTACTATGATACAGTTCCGCATGAAGATATCAAGGACTACGCCCATGTGGCCGTCGGAACCCATTACAGGATATGCGCATACCAGAAGTGCTTTGAGGGATGGTACCATGAGGTTACGCTAAGAAACCTCAAGCCTGGAACCACCTACTACTTCAGGGTTAGAGGAGTATTCGGCACATACTCGGATGAGTATAAGTTCAGGACCATAGCGATTGGCCAGAAGGTCAAATTCGTCGTTTCAGGGGATGATAGGAGGCCGTGGGGTGGGGGCTATGAGATTAAGGTGAGTCCGATGGCTATCTCGAATTGGCCATGGGCGAGGAATTGGGTGACCGTAACGGCTGCCTCCGAGAGCCCAGATTTCGTGATCTTCACCGGAGACATGGTAAATGAGGGGAATAATCAAGAACTCTGGAATGATTGGCTTGAGATGATGCAGGAGAAGCTTGTAACCGATTGCGAGAAGATCGACGATAGAGAGGTCTGCAGGCTGATCCCAATAGTTGCAGTTATAGGGAACCATGAGATGGGAGCATATCCAAACATCGAGAGCACCTACGCATGGTTTAGGGGGATCTTCGCAAATCCAGAGAATGGGCCGAGCAGATTTGAGGAGGTGGCATACTCCCTAGACTTCCCAAACCTCCACCTAACGGTTCTCGCCACGACCGGCGGATGCGTCGCCACTTGGTGGGATCCTATGGAGAAGGAGGTTCTAGGCCAACTTGAGTGGCTTAAGGAGGATCTAGCGTCAAGCGATGCGGAGTGGAAGATCGTGGCGTTCCACGTCCCATACTATAGCTGCTATGTTACTGGAACAGGGTATCCGAGCGAGCTCATCCTGAAATACTGGGCCCCGATAATCGAGGACCCGAGCTATGGAGTCGACCTAGTTGTCAATGGACACGTCCACAACTACATGAGATCGTGGCCGGTGAAGACGATAAGGGTCGAGGAGGTTGAGGTGGATAAGCCTTGGACGAAGTATGGCTATAAGGCCGTATACGATCTCGTCGCCGACAGCTCTAAGGCCGTGACCTACATAGTTGCGGGAACTTGGGGAGCTCCAACAGACCCATATGAGAAGGGGGCGGCATGCGACATAAGAGACCATATGGCCTCAGCTTATGCCAGGCCAGGCTATTTGCTCATAAACGTCACCGAGGGGAGCTTGAAGGGAGCCTTCAAGGATACTCTCAAGACCGTGTTAGACGAGTTCACCCTACCATATACGGCGGCAACCTTCCCAACGCCAGAATACAACTCTAGGATCTAAAAACATCCCCCATTTATTTTTTCGAGCTTAGGCCGAAGCTATTAGATATGCTATGAGCGCGCCGAGTACTGTCGATATTAGGTTCACCATATGCGTATCTATGATGGATATTCCATCAACTATCTCCGCGGCCATCCCGCAGTGAACCCTACTCTCGGTTAGTTTTCCACAGATAACACATCTATACTTCGATTGGATGGTTGCTCCTAAAACGCTATCTATAGTCATCCCTAAGACTCCGGAGACCATAGTCGCTACCACCAGCCTTAAGTTCATAGTCCCCACGGCCATCGAGGAAAGTGTTAAGATTAGGAGGGCGCCGGTTCCGCCGAGATAGCCATATGGTGAGACGGCGCCCGGAGTCCCCCTCAAAACTCTTTTCATATTCGTTATAAGCCTAGGCTCCCTTGGATAAAGTAACCCTATCTCGGTCGCGAGCGTGTCAGCGAAGGCTGTTCCAATAGCTCCAAGATAGGCTGCCGTGATCCTACCTCGATTAAATCCTGTGATGTTGAGTAGGGATATTATCGCGGCTGCGGCCCCATTTGCCACGACATTTCTCCACCCCCTAATCGAGTCCTTATCCAATACATTCCTACCGATCTGCCTGACTCTAAGTTTCGTCGCCGCCCCCGATGTTAGGTAGAAGACTAACAATAGAATAAAATAATCCACTCCTCCAAAGACGTAGATTACATAGCCTATGGGAATCGATGCGAGGATCCCGCCTCTATCCAAGAGCTTGAGTTTAAGTGAGAACAGGGCGAGCATCAGGATTATCGTAGCCGCCTCGATGTGAACTATGGGGTTAAATGCGTTCAACTCCAGCCAACGCCTCCATAATCCTCTCCCTATCCGAGAGCGGCAACTCAACCTGCCTTCTGAGCTCTAGGTCTCTTATGGAGATCTTCTCCTCGGCCTCCTCCCTCCCACCAACTATTACCATGAACTTCATGCCGCTCTTTAATGCATACTCTATCGCGGATGGAAGCCTCCTCGATAAGACCTCCACCTCGATCCCAAAGCCCATATTCCTCAAGATCTTCGCAACCCTCATGACATACTTCTTCGAAACATCGCCGACGCCGGCCAATAAGATCCTTGGCCTAGATGGGGTTGGAGTTTCCTCAGCTTTCTTCTCCAAGATGTACTGCATGATCCTCGTGATCCCGATCGCGCATCCGACCGCTGGAGTTGGTTTTCCGCCAAATAACTCGATTAAATTATCGTATCTCCCACCGCCGTTTAACGCTATCTTGATATCTGGGACGCTTTGCTCGAAGATGAACCCGGTATAGTATTCGAGTCCCCTAGCTAATCCGAGGGAGACCACGATCCTCGACTCGACCCCGCCCTCACGCGCTAAGTCGATTATCTCGCAAAGATTTTCAAGATCTCTACACGCCTCCTTCCATGGAGATAGGAGGTTCGAGGCATCCACCAATATCCTTTTCAAATCCATTCCCTCGAGCTTCATCAACTCCCTAATCACTTGAACTCCATCTTCATCAACTCCATTCTCCTTCATGAGGTTAAACGCCTCCACGACCATCTTCCTATCTAGTAAGGTTAGAATCCTGTCCTGGACACTCTCATCCACATGGTAGCTCCTCAGGATCTCTCTGAGGATGCCGACGTGCCCGACCCTAAAGTAGTGGTCTCTCAATCCGATTCTATTGAAGACCTCATAGCTGACCTCGAGGATCTCGGCATCTGCGAGCGGATCCTTACTACCTATTAGCTCGAATCCACCCTGCCAAAACCTCCGCCTCCTACCCCACTGGGGTTCATCATATCTATAGCAATCCGCGATGTATCCGAGCCTTAGAGGTGGGGCCATGGCCTTGAGCTTTGTGGCAACTAGCCTAGCGATCGACGCCGTCACCTCAGGTCTTAAAACTACTCTCCTTCCACCCTTATCGATGAAATCGAACATTCTCTCCCTGATCTCCTCCCCAGACTTTAATGCGAAGAGCTCATAATACTCCACGGTGGGGGTCTCGACCTCAAGGTATCCATAGAGCTTGAAGACCTCCCTGATAACATCCTCTATCCTCCTCTTTAAGGCCACCTCCCTCGGCAACAGATCATCCATACCCCTCGGAGTATCCAACAACATTCACCTAACCCGAGAAATCTCACCTAATAGCTCTTAAATCGCCGAAGATTCTTGGAGAGAAGTATGGAGAATGGGGCCGCTGGGATTTGAACCCAGGACCTCGCGGGCCCAAGCCGCGAATCATAGCCAAGCTAGACCACGGCCCCCATTCCATCATCCACACCCAGCGTATTTTTAGCTTTATCCCCAATCATTAGAGATAAATCTAAGCCATTAAAGAGTTTTCTTGAAGGACGAGGCCCCGGTAGCTCAGCTGGTAGAGCGGCGGCCTTGTAAGCCGCAGGTCGCGGGTTCAAAGCCCGCCCGGGGCTTTATCCAAAACTTGAGGTCTTGGAGGCTGATGTTATTCTTCTATGGATTTCGTCTATTCGGCAAGATATCTTTGCGGCAATCTTTAATCGATTGTGCGATGTATGTTTAAATGTCCTTTCCACCTGATCTTCTTGAATTGAGGTTAGGGTTGGGTAAATTCATCCTGCTGGCCATGACGATTTTAATGATCTATGTATTACTCGTTAGAGGCTTCCCGATCCTCCTGGAGTCTCTTAAGAGGCCTGATGGAATCCATCCAAATCCGGTGGTCGAGCTTAGGGTTGAGTGCTCCGATGGATCTTATATGGTCGTGAGGGGTAATGGTTCTAGAGCTTCATGCGCGGTTAATCGAGCTTTCCAGCTAGTCTTGATCTTATTCAATAATAGTAGTGAGCCGAGCATTAGAGATGTTGAAACGGCTTCTGGGGCAATGATCCTATTGGAGGGAGGCAGGGTTGCAGGATATGAGCTAAGGGGATTCGATAGCATAATAGGGGTGACTGAGGAAGGTGAGCTGATCGACCCGATTGGATCGAGGATAATTGAGATCTTCTCCAGACATATTGATGGCTGGGCTAGGAAGATTGTGAAGCTGAATATAACCGTGGATGAGGGTGTAAGCGTTGTTCAGCTGAGGTTTAGGGGCTGGATAATCGATGAAGATGATAAGGTTTGGAACCCTGTGGATAGGGTTAAAGAATACTACTGTGCTAGAGATCCGCCCGAAGACCCTATCGAGAATCCACCTGATTCGAGGTGGGGTGGGAGAAACTTCCTAAAGTACAAGACATATCTCTTTCAGGTTCGAGTCGCTCAATGATCACCCTCTAACGCTGTGCCATCATCCCCAATGCTCCGACCGCTATCGTGATCATGGCTAAGATCAAGGTGAATAGATAGACCTTCAACTTCTCCGACAATTTCAGGAGACTTGATATCGTGAATAATGAAACGATTATCGCCGTGAGCGACGAGATTGTTAAGATGAGGATCCTCGACTCAATGAGTATAGGCATGGCCGCGTACGAGTAAACTATCCCGCCTATCGTCGCAGGTATCCCCATTAGGAAGCTCAGCCTCAGCGAGTCTCTCGAATTATGGCCTAGCAGGATGAGGGTGAAGATCGTTATCCCACTCCTACTTATCCCCGGGAGAGCTGAGAGCCCCTGCGCAAATCCCGCCAACACCGCGTCGATGAGGCTCACCTCCCTCACTTCATCGACTCCTTCACTCATTCTAGTTCTAAGCCAGGTGAGGATCGTGGTTAGGAGGAAGAGAGATCCCATGATGATCATCGCGACATTCTCGTCAAACGATATGAACTCCCTTGAGAGTTGTGCAAGTGGGATGGCGACCAGCCCGGTTACGATTGTGGAGATTACGAGAAACTTAAGGACGGCGAATTCCTCTCTACATCTCCTCGGAGATCTTATCGACGAGAGCATCTCAAGAATCTCCTTCTTGAAATAAATGATCGCCGCCAAAGCCGTTGCGCCGTTTATCACAAGCCCCATCAAATATGCGGTTTGAGCCTCAAAACCATAGGTGAGAAGTGTTAGGAGGATGAGGGTCTTACTGCTGACCGGAAGCCACTCAGTTACTCCTTGGATCAAGCCCGCTAGAAGCGCGACAAGGAGATCTCGGCTCAAGTCCATGAACATCGTCTCCGCGTCACACTATTTAGGGAATTCATCCAAAGATCAACTTAAATCCACGCTTCTGGGAGAACTTTGAAATACTCTCGTGATAGAGATAGCCTTGGAGATGATCATAAGGCTTCCTAGAAGTGTCTCGGAGAAGGAATGCGCGATCTGCGGCAAGAGATCAAAGCTCATCTCAAACTCCATCAAGGTGTGCGTAGACTGCCTAAGGGAGAGGCCTGAAGAATCCTTAAGGTATCCTATGGAGACGCATGAAGAGGTTAGGAGGAGGTTCGGGCTTCCACCAACTCCCCCCAGATCTGGGGATGGCGTCAAATGCAATCTATGTAGTGCTGAGTGCGTGATTGGGGAGGGGGAGCGAAGCTATTGCGGATTAAGGGAGAATAGGGGTGGAAAGCTATTCTCATTGGCCGACTCGGAGAGAGCGTTACTCCACTATTACCTCGACCCCCATGTCACGAACTGCTGTAATGCGTGGTTCTGTCCGGCTGGAACTGGATCGGGCTACCCGGTTTATGCCGTTAGAGATGGCCCTGAATATGGCTATTATAATCTCGCCCTATTCTTCTATGGATGTAGCTTCGACTGCCTCTTCTGCCAAAACTGGAGTCATAAGAATTTGAGGGATGCGAAAAGAGTTCATGTGAGGGAGATAGTCGATTTAACGCTTAAGGATAGGAGGGTGACATGTTGGTGCTGGTTCGGCGGGACTCCTGAACCCCAGCTCCCATTCGCGATAAATGCTTCGAGGCTCATCTTGGAGGAGAAGCCCAGCAACAGGATTATGAGGATATGTTTTGAGTGGAATGGGTCTGGAAACCCGAGCCTCGTTAGGAAGGCGGCTGAGTTATCGTTTGAGAGCGGTGGAAACATAAAATTCGATCTAAAAGCATTTACTCCAAGCGTCCATATGGCCTTGACTGGAAGAGATAATAAACGGACGCTTGAGAACTTCGAGCTAATCTACCGTGAGTTTTATGAGAGGAGGAGAGATGTTCCAGTCTTGGCCGCCACAACCCTACTCGTCCCACATTATGTCGATGAGTATGAGGTTTCGAGGATAGCTGAGTTCATAGCGAGCCTAGATCCAGAGATACCGTACAGCCTCCTGATATTCCATCCAGACTTCATGATGAGCGACGTGACGGTGACCCCGAGGAAACAGGTTGAGAACTGCTATAGGGCTGCGAAGAGATATTTAAAGAACGTGAATATAGGGAACATCGCCTTACTGGGGCTCGCCGAGGCCGGGCTATAATCCCCAGCTAACTGGGACGAATCTATAGTCGCTCATGAATCCAGGTGGAGGCCTGCCGTAGATCGCTATCGGATATCCGCAGAACTTACACCTATTCTTCTCATCTAGATTCCATGAGAGGATGTCGAATCCATATCTCTCAACTACAACCTTACCGCATTCAGGGCAATAGGTGCTCTCATAGGGGTGGCCTGGAACATTTCCGAGATAGACGTATCTCATCCCCTCCTCCTTGGCGATCTCATAATGCTTCTCAAGGGTCTTAATGGGGGTTACGGGGAGATCCAGAAGCTTATAGTCTGGATGGAATCTGAGGAAATGGATCGGAATATCTGGCCCGAGATTATCATAGATCCACCTCACAAGCTTTCTCGCGGCGTTTAAATCGTCTCCGATCTTAGGAACGACCAAGTCTGTTATCTCGATGTGTATGTTCGTCTTATCCCTTATCTCTAGAAGCGTCTGGAATATAGGCTCGGGATCTGGGACGCTCGCAAACTTTCTCAGGAAATCTCTATCCGCATTCCCCTTGAAGTCCACGGTCGCGGCGTCGAGGAAATCCTTCGCCTCGTTAACGGATTCAGGTGTCCAGTAACCGTTTGTGACGAATACGTTTATCAATCCCTCCCTCCTCGCGATCACACCGACATCATGGGCGAACTCCATGAAGATCGTCGGCTCATTATAGGTGTATGCGATTCCATGGCTCCCATGCTTCTTAGCCATCTTAACGACAAGCTCGGGAGTTACGTCCACGCCCTCAACCCTCCTCCTCTGACTGATATCATAGTTTTGACAGTATTGGCATGCCCAATCGCATCCAGTCGTGGCTATGGAGAAGACCTTAGAACCGGGCGCGAAGTGGACTAATGGCTTCTTCTCGATGGGATCAACGTGGGCGGCGATGATCTTTCCATAGACGAGGAGGTAGAGGGTTCCATCCACATTCATCCTAACCCCACAGAACCCCACCTGACCCGGCCTAAGCCTACAATATCTCGGACAAGCCTTGCACACGACCATCTTATCTCCAATCCTCTCGAAGAGCCTCGCAGGCGCTCCAGAAACTTTCATACTATCATCTTTAACACCTCTAGCAGAGCATATAAGGTTTTTTGATTAGAAGATTACTTAAATCTTCGAAGACCTCGATTATCGGCGATCTTGAGAGGGGTTTACTTACTATTGTTAATGGTTGGACGTGATCTGAAGATTAGGGTTGGATCCTTGGGAGTTGTAGGGTTTAGGAGGGGTTACTACGTCTACGTCGGCTCAGGTCAAAGGTATCTTGAGAAGAGGATTCAAAGGCATAAGAAGAAGATTAAGAAGGTTAAGTGGCACATAGACTACTTGACGACAAATAGCGACGTTAGGGTGGTGGAAGCGGCGGCATACGATCTACCGAAAAAATATGAGTGCATACTTGCGGACATGCTGCGGGGCATGGGGTTCAAACCGGTTAAAGGCTTCGGATCAACTGACTGCAAGTGCGTCTCACATCTGTATCAAATCGATGTGGATTTTGATCGAATAGTTGATGAGATTTCGGATAAGGTTCGCGTTAAGCCGTTAAGGTTTGATCCATGAAATCATCTCCTTCTCCTACCCCTTACAGATCTCCTTGAGACCTTCTCGATTATCATGCGAGAATTGTTCACGTCAACCGATATCGCGAGCTCATCCCCCTCCTTGAACGGAAACTGGCTATCATGCGCGAGCTTGGCCGGTATGTGGATGTAATAGTATTCATTCCCACTTACATGGATCTTCTTCCTCAGATGGCTCCTCGCCCTCAACATCTCCGCCCGCCTCCTATATGGTGAGGAGATTGATATATAAAAATTATTGATAAAAAAAGGTTATGATTTTTGGAGAACTTGCTTTAAAGGATTCTGGGAAACCTTTTTATTACGCTCCCTATCGATTGGATTTAAGCCTAGAGATGGGAAGGGTTAGGACTAGGAAGGTGAAGGTGCTGGCTAGGGAGATCTTAAAGACATTCCCAGATAGGGTTACAACCGACTTTGAGCTTAATAAGAGGCTGGTCGGCGAGGTCTTGGTCGGAAGGGTCTCGAAGAAGCTCAGGAATAAGGTGGCGGGGT
>Ga0190311_1000532_pt1 | contig 11276 bp, 9 predicted proteins | sample 48700789_MG_FD_165037 | JGI IMG/M metagenome (GOLD analysis project Ga0190311, IMG submission 165037) | Hydrothermal vent sediment bacterial communities from Southern Trench, Guaymas Basin, Mexico - 4870-07-8-9_MG | ecosystem: Environmental > Aquatic > Marine > Hydrothermal vents > Sediment ...
GAGCGCCTCATTCAGTACTTGAAGAAGGGAGAGACAAAAACCATAGCCAGACAACTACTTCAATACGCAGTAGAAAGGAGAATAAATGAAGTAAGAGATTGGGATAGCTCATAAACTATCATATTTCTCCGAAGATTCGGAGTACTTGTATATAAGGATTCTTTTACTATTATTATATTGGTTATCCCAGGTGGTTCTGTATGAAGATAATATATCATGGTCATGCCTGCTTCGAGATCAGAGGTGAGGAGGAGCCTCGATCCATAGTTTTTGACCCATATGGAAGCAGCGTTGGTGATCTGAGACTAGAGATAAGTTCTGATCTCGCCTTATGCTCCCACGATCATTTCGACCATAACAACTGTGGGGTCGCTAAGACATGCCTCATAGGCTTTACTGGGGAGAAAAGTGTTGGGAGTGCAACGATTAAAGGGGTAGAGACAGCTCATGATCCTAAGGGTGGTAGGCTTAGAGGTAAGAACTCCGTGTATGTTGTCAGATATGGTGGTAAGATATTTGTTCATTTGGGTGATCTTGGACATGTTCTAAGTGAAGACCAAGCTAGGGAGATATTGAGTATGGGGAGACCAGACATTCTGTTTATACCTGTTGGTGGAGTATATACGATTGGGCCCGAAGAAGCTATCGAAGTGATAAAACAGCTTAATCCTAGAATTGTGGTTCCTATGCACTACAAACACGAGAAGCTTGACCCTGGGATATTTGGTCGACTGCATACTCTAGATGACTTCCTAAAGAGATGGTCGGGAGAAGTGATTAAGGTTGATAGCAACATATGGGAAGTACCGGAGGAGCTCCCAGAGGAAACAAAGGTACTTATTCTGAGCTACCCATAAGCTGTTTGTTGGGAAAAATAATAGTTTGTGGGCTATCTTAATCTCTTACCTCATTTATTCTCTTTTCTACTGCGTATTGAAGTAGTTGTCTGGCTATGGTTTTTGTCTCTCCCTTCTTCAAGTACTGAATGAGGCGCTCAATGATGCTCGTTGCTCTTCTAGGATCCCTATCCGCAAGATAATGAATGAGATTTTGAAATCTTCTTAGTCCCTCCTTCTCATCTATCCTTATGAATACCTCGACGATTCTCTCTAGGATATCTATCTTTTCCTCAAATTCCACGCTCTCTATGAGTTCCTCCGCGAATAGTAGTAGCTGTCTGCTCCAATGCGGGTGCCCTCTATAGATCTTCGACGCTATGCTGACTATCTCAGATGCCTGGGTTAGTGGGTTAGCAAGTCTCTCTGCCCTCTTAATAAGAGTTCTTATAAGCTCCTTAACCTTGTCTGTTCTAAGCAGAGATAGATTTGGGAGTAGATCAACTATTTCTCTTCTCCGTAGCCTCTCTATATAGGGAGCTATCATGAACCTATATTGCTCATCTATCTTCGCTGGGAAAAACATCTGAAGCCTAGCACACACCTCTATACCATCAGAGTATCTTCCCTCCTGCATAAGTTCACGTATCAGTATTGTCGCCAACTCATACGCAAGGGATATATCCAGCTTAGCGATGTTCCCGATAATCACAACGGAGCTGTTTATATCTGCTGTAGACACCGACGCTATGGGGCTATCTACGGATCTAACTATGCTTGAGGCGTAGAACGGATCAGCATAAACAATCGCTCCTCGGGCCACAGAAACAAGCCTATAGTAATCGGAATCTGAAATCCTAGACTCCGAGTAAACACGTAGAATCCATCTCTCAGCCCTGATGACTACATCGGGTTTCTCTACGATAAGCTCGCAGTTCCGTAGGAATTTTTCGTAGTGTTCAACCCAATCACTCCTATGTATAGCGGCAAACATTAGGGAATCCATAAGCTTCATAGCTAAAGCCGTATCCACGGAGAAAATGTATGGGAGCACTGAAGATAAATATCTAAGATTATCTATAGCATATGTCTCTCTTAACTCCAAGCTCTCCCTCAGATACCCACGGGCAAGCTTTCTGCTCTCAGAATCGCCAAAGGTATTTACTAGATGATGAGCAAGCTTAGCTAGTAGCACTGCCCTATCGAATTTTCTACCGACACTATCTATCCTATCCTTAATGTATATGAACATATCATCAGCTTCGCCAAGATCCTTCACAGCAACGCCCCTAGCAATATACATTTCCCGCTCTAAGGAGAGGGGATCACTATTAGATGTACGCAAAAACCTAACAAACCTATCCCCAAGATCACTGAGCCCACAGGAGTAAGAGGTCCTTACTATGAGCATGGCCGCATAGTTCCTAGCAACAAAACTCGGTATCTCAGCCAAATTATCAAAAGCACAGATAAGAATCGCTCTAGCAGAATCTCCCAAGAGCTCAACGGAGCAACTATGTCTAAAAATGCTACCAAAAGTGTATGGCACAAAAAACGAAAAGTCCCAGCTTCTAGTTAAGGATAGTACCCCAAAGAACTGCTTTATAAACTTGGAGGTTTCCTGATTATCCATGAAGTCTAAATTCTCTATGAGCTTAACGGCGGCAGCATCACTTATCTTACCATATCTCAATGCTTCCTCTCTGAGCATGTTGAGGTATACTCTTATAGTCGAATTCTGCAGTACCGACCACCACATAAACCATGATCAACGATCTGTTAAACAGAGTTAAACAATCTGCTTAATATATTATGAGGATAATACTTAATTTAATATTAACGATCCGTATTATGCTATTTTTATTGGGGATAGACATTTCGTTTGATAGAATTTACGATGATTGAAGAGACATAGGAAGGTGCGAATTAGAATGGCTACGTTAAGTCCGTCTGATGTCGCTAAGATCCTATGTGATTTGTTAAACAAGAACTATAAGGAGTTAAATGGGGAGTTCTACATACAGTTGACTCAGAATGAGCAACACACAATAGTGGTGAGTGATGCTAATGGCTTCATAGTTGTTAGTAATTTCATACCCAATATCTCAAAGGCATATCTTGAGTATCTCTCAGGGTTCCTCACGGAGTACCCAGAGATTAGAAGCAGTTTTGAGAATGGAGAGCCGGTTTTGATAGTTGATAGAAATTCTGATCCTGAGAGAGTTAGAAGTGCCTTTAGAAGATTATACGAGATATTTGCTTACGACAAACCTAAAGAAGCTTTGAATCTGCTTGGTGGCTTCATAGTAAGGTTTCTTGGCCAAAAATACTCGGTTGTTTCCGATAAAAAGAAGGCTAGGGGGCTGTTCTCTGAGAACTATGTTTCCTTACCCGACGAGAGAGGGTGGATCGTATCTTGTCTTGGAGCAGACAACATCAATTTTCCTATTCTAAGCTGGAAATATGACGGTTCCGTACTCGCATACGTGCCTGATCCAGATGGCTCTCTGAGAATATTCAATGTGACGGAGTTCCTAGCAAAACTTAGAGAGCTTCTCAGAAGAGCTGGTATTAGCCTGAAGGTTTCTGATGAAGCGGAGTTATTCCAACTACTCTCAGAGATAGAGGAGAGTGTAGAAATAATAGAGACAACGTTGAAGGGAAAAACAATGCCGTTCGTCTCACCCGCGAAACCAGAATCACAACCGGAGATGGGAAAACTTCTTGAGGAAGTTAAGGGTGGTCTTGATCTTCTAAAGAAGACAGTCACACTCTCGCGGCTCATAGAGCAGAGGATAATGACTAGGAAAGCAATACAGCTGGCTAGGAGAATACTTAAGGGCGAGGAGGGGGTCATTTCAATAACAACAAGGAAGATCTCTAAGCTCGGAGCGGGATACGCAGTATACATAAGTAAAGAGGAAGCAAAAACGCTGAGGCTAAGCGACAGAGTAACTGTGAAAGTGGTCGTTGAGGAGGGGCAGAGACCAAAGATAGTAATACAATAGTGGTGGAGACTGGCTAGAAAACCGTATAGTTCCTATACCTACGCATTTCGTAGTTCATGTGTGGGACTTTGGGATAAGAAAACTGGCTTGTTGGGACATACTCGCTTCTAAAGCGACCTAGCTGGATACACCCTATAAACCTCCAAGATTCTGTCCCTCCTGAAAACCCTATAATCGCCCCTCAAATAGCAGTACGCCCTAACATACCTGCCTACAATCCTCTCAACCCTAACAAAGCGCTCCGTCTCGCAACCACGCGAATCTCGATATCTGATAAGATAGAAATTCCCCGGGCGAAGCCTGACATCGAGACCCCTAGGCCCTCGACCGAAACGGAGATTCTCAACAATAAATGCGACAACGCGCGGGATTGGGGATCTGATAAGCATCAGCCGTAGCAGGATCTTTCCGCTTCCACGGAAGGTCCTCGATAGATGGACATAGATCCCGATCTCGGATTCTGGCGGGTTGTTGGTTATGTGTTTTCCGTCGAAGACTTTTCTTAGGAGTTCGACCTTGTTCTTTGCGTGTGAAGGCGCGTGTGAAGGATCACCAGCGTAGATCCGCCTAATTCTCCGCCGCCTTCTTGATGCCTTTTTCCCTCTCCTCGGCCTCGATTTCTTCTTCACACGGATGCCACTCCGACCATTATCCAGAAACTCGAGCTTTTCTCTGACCAGTGCAAAGTCGCCCTGGAGCTTGCCGAGGGCCCAGCGAATTATCTTGATATAGCTCTTCTTCTCTTTTTGCCTCCTCGCCCAGGAGACTACGCGTTTGGCGACTTCCACCAGGCGGTCTACATAGTGGGATGTATCGACCCCATGCGCCTTTAAGGCCCTAGCAAGCTGGTTGAGCCTTTTCACATACCACGCGATAATCGCCCTGAACGCCCTCACATTCGGGTTGTCTTGAACGATATCCATCGATAGTAGCCTCTCCATCTCGTTCCTAGCAGATTCGGCGATTAGGATTTTTCTTTTTGATCTCCCAGCATAGCCAGCGTGGACTATGCCTTCCCAAACCTCTATGTAGCCTGGCGGTATGTCTATTTTTGGGTTATTCCGCCTCTCCTCCACAAACATGTCACTCCTCATCCTTACTGTGTACCAGCTGCCACTGTGTTTGTATATGACGCAGACCTCCCACCAATTGGAGTGTGAGTGCTCAACCAATACGACTTTCTCGCTGAGCCTATCGAGTATGAACTCTGCGACTTTTGGGTTTCCATCGATTATGATTAGATATGCATCGACGCCAAGACCTTCCCCTTCCTTGGTGATGTCGGCTACGACTTCTTCCAGCACATCCTCGCTGTTCTCGTTCCCCCTGAAGTACCTTCTTTGTTTCCCGCATATCGCTACCACGATGCCTTTTCCTCCACCGCGGGTCCCATCCATTTGGACGACGAGGAATTTTCTTCCGTTGTGCTCCACGACCATCTTCTCGCCGTCTATGACAACTCTTTCTGGTTCTTCGAGCCATCGGACCGCTTCCCATGCCACATGATGCGAGATGTTGCTTATTTCCGCCGCCCTCTCCAGCGGAGTTGGTGTGCCCAGATAGAGCATCAGTGTGTGTATTATCTTTTTCAGCATGAAGCACTTGTACTCGTCGGTTCTGTGGATCTTTATGCTGATCCTTTTTCCGTTCTCTACTAGGCAGAATAGCGGCATTCCCGTATCATCGTCCCAGCCATTGTAGTCGAGCTTCTTACCCATATAGGTGAATCTGTGCTCCATTCTTAGGAGCATTGCCACGAATTTTATTGTTGGCATGGTGGGGTCTGTGTTCAGTACGTATTCTGGTAGGTCCACGCCTGTTATTTCGATTTCGTATGTTTCTTTTCTGTCGGATAGTCTTATCATGTCTATGCCTGGTATGCTGTTGATGTCTACTCTGATCGCGGTGTTTCTTTGGTTGTGTCGGCGTGGTGCTTGCTTTAAATATTCTTTTTCATGTACTGTTACTGGGGCCGCAGCCATCCTTGTCACCTCTTGCTAAGGTCTACGTGGGTATGACTCTGGTATATCTCTAGTATATTGGCGGAAACCCCCAACTTATTTCTTTGTGATCAAAGAAACGGATGTGTCTCTACGGGCGAGTTTCCTTATCCCAAAGTCCCCTATGCGTAGTGCGTTTTTTTGTTGTGCTGTTATCTATAGTGCATATGATTGGGTAGAATGATTCTTAGAAATACTCATTAACCAATAATCATCGGCAACAGAAGAGGGTGGTGGGCTCCACATTTTGGATCGTCTTGGGGTATTCGTTGGGTCTGGGGTCCTGTGTAATATCATCTCAATACTACTTTTGGTCGTGGCTTCCCGTATGGGCTGGGGGATTGTGGGGCTGCTAGATTTTGTGATGGTAAATCTGTTTTTGCTATTCTATCGGAGATATTGGATCTCCACTTAACATTGGTGCTCATGCTGAGTGTGGGAAAGAGATTGCTATTTAGAAAGTTCCTGCTTCGGTGCTCATCCGATTTATGGGTTAATCGCTTTTTGCGGGACTTATAGTCTCTCTAACTGAGGATCAGAATCTTATCTCGGCGGGGAATAATAGAACATCACGCATTTTTTCTTTTTGAATGAAATTCCTCAACTCTTCATCAACGGTAAGCAGTAGCATGTTGTATTCGTCTGCTATTCCATATAGTATGTTGTCTATGATGTCATGATGCCCTAGGAAATACATTTTAAGTGCTTTCTCAAATACTCTTGGATTTTCCTCAACAATTACATATTTGCCTCCCCTTAGGATGCTTCGCATACCCAGCATGAATCTTTTCTCATTGAACTTTCCCTTCTTCTTTAGTCTAATAGCTATCCACAATGACTCCAAGATACTGAACCTTGAGACAAATATATCACAACTACAAGACTTCAATTTGGTAAGACCAGACAGCACATCATCTCCTACGTCTATTCCCAATGTTGGAAGTATAAATGAAGTGTCAAGCAGTATCCTCAATTTTTCTTTTCTGCTCATCTAAACTTACCTCTTCAACATACTCAGGGGGAATCTCAGCAAATTTGTCGCCACTAAGTGCTAACTCAAGCGGGTCAGCGATTCTCTCAAATTCTAGCTTTCCATCACTTACAGTTAATAGGAGTTTGTCTCCCTCTCTTATCCCTAGGATCTCTGCTATCTTCTTTGGTATGTAAATGGCGAGTCTCTTCCCAACCCTAACAATTACACTCTTCATAAATCATCGACCTCTTCTGAATAAAGGATATTTTTCAGATAAACAATAAAAAATCAGATTAATTTGGAGTATATTTTATATTTTTTGATGAGACCCAGCTAATGTAGGCCGGTACCATACTAGATATTATTGTTCCAAAGAAGCAAAAATGTGTGGTTTTGGTTTCCTATTCTATTTCCGTAGACTTGTTGTGTTTTTGAGACTGTTTACGGTTTTTGTTAGCAACATGGATAATATATAAAATCTAGGTCTTATCTGACACCCCCAGTCACATGTTGCTTTCCGTTTTGGGTCTGGAGAAGCATCCTATCAACCCTAGCTAAGGGATGCCCTCGTGAAGCTGTTTTCGCTTTTCCGTTCTGGGGCATGGATTCATTGTTGCTGTGTTGGATTTTTCTCAACGTAAACCTTAGATATAGCTGGGGTTGACAGAATGGTAGGCGTGATTATTGGGGTTCCATAGTAGTAGCTGTTGTCATCAGTGGGAAAACTCGAAATAGTAAACATCGGATCTTGGGTTGATCCTAAAATGAGGATAGCTTTGTGTGTGGTCTATATTAATGAGCGTTCTGCATAACATCGTAGGGAAGAAGGTAAGGAGAAGAGTATTGAGGGGATGAAGAAACGCGATGCGATAACAGCACTAATCCTAACAGGACTAGCTATAAAGCGATAAGTCCTGCTGGAAGGAATACTGCGAATCTATCTAAATAAAAACTTTTTCTATCTGACAATGCGATTAGATCCTTAATACCATCTTTTATTTATGACAATACCCATTATTGAGATATCAAAGGTTTTTTAGGTAGAATATACATGCCCAATATTGTTCTTCCAGAAATTGTAGTTAACAGATTAATCGCTGAGGCTAAGCGCATCGGGATCCCTCCGGAAGAGTTGGCTAGTGAAATATTGATCAGAGAATTATCCAGAGATCCAGAAGACCACATTAAATTGTATTTGAGCTTGTATAAGAAGTACATCCAGGAAGCGGAGGGATTTATCAGAAAGAGAGATTATGTACAGGATTCAGAGAAGATATGGGGTGCTGCCGCAAGTATAGTTAAAGCCGTAGCATTAAAGAAACTTGGAAAAAGACTTGCAAGCCACGGAGAGCTCTGGGAGTTTGTTTCGAGTATTGTAAATGAGACAAAAGACCAGGAGGTAGGACTATTATGGAGGACGGCAATAAGCATGCATATTAACTTTTATGAGAATTGGGCACCACCGGAAGAGGTTACTAGAGCACTAGAACAGATTAAGGTCTTCGCTAAAAAACTTGCTAAGTATGCTGGTATATCAATTGAGGAATAGTAAATTATTGTTGTGGATTCGCGGAAGACGCGGACCATAAAGTATCAGTCTACATACGCTATTAGCCTTGAGAGCAGCATGATAAGCGTATTTCCGCCCCAAATAATCGAGGGTTATCAATAATTCCCCTTACCTAGAATGCCAAGAATCTAAGAATGAAATCTGTTGTCTGGTGTCCTGGGTTTAGTATCTGTGTGCGTATTTGTGGCCTAGGTTTTTTGTTATGGTTCGAATGATGTTTCTTCTAAGTCTGTTTATGTGTTTGGCGAGGGATCTGAGGGTGTTGCTGGAGATGTTTAGTCCGAGGCTTTTTAATGTAGCGATTAAGATTTTGTTTTCCCTCATTTTTAGTGATCTGGCTAGCAGTATGCTGGGTATGACGATACACACGCTTATGGCCCAGGCTAAAAGGAGCATTATTGGTGATCCGCCGCTAATAATAGCAATTAGTGTTGAGGATGCTGCTAGGGCTGTGCCACCTATGGTGAGTAGATCTGAGAGGAAACTATGTTTTCTGTGTATTGCCTTCATATAATTAAGTTTCTCAGATGGGATTCTCGAGTAGCTGAGTTGCTTTAGAAGACTTCTGAGCACCCTTTCTATTTTCCTGTTTTTCTGTGACAATGCTTTTGCTGCGAGCTCTATCTTGGGTAGAGAGCTCAGAAGCACGCATATTCCGTAGGGCTCTAAGTCAGTTAAGTATGACCATGCCTCGCCCAAGGAATTCAGGACAATCTCTGCATCTTCGCACCTCAGATTACCCACCACATATAAGCTCATGAGAAACCTTCTAGCGTTGTTGATCCTCCTATAAATATACCTCGCAGGCAGGATGATCGCTATGATATGCAGAAAAATTGTTGCTGAGGCATAAGCAAAATCAGCTATACCCCTCACAACTACAACCACTGCAAATATAAGCACAAAGGCAAGGTAGGGCATAATGAGTATGTAGCCCAAGAGAACGCTCCTAGTGGGCACATAGCAGCTCACAAACTTCCTTTTGAGAAGCCTCTGGAAATACTTCTTCGAATCCGAATACCCCGCAAACAGAATAGGAAAATTAATCACATAGACCATACCCAACATCAGCGATATTATCGCTATTCTCTCCGCGAGGGCTTCGTAGATAAGAACGCCAACAAATAAACTGACGGCAGACGCCAAAGGCAACAGAGCAGCACTCAGAACAAAAACCATTCTCCTACAAGCAAAACAAACTCTAATTGCCCTCCTAAAATCGTCAATTGTAAGCATCACCATAAAACACACCACCAAGCACAAAAAAATAACATAAAGATTCCCTACTGTGACCTCAACTACTCGGCAGTATATGTGCCTCTATGGCACATTCAGCACCAATTATGGGTAGCTTAGACTTGGTTTCTGAGCCCTAAGTACCAGCAGTACCCCCCACCCAAACACCCAAAACATCCCTCGCACCATACAAAAACCGCACAACAACGCCACAACATGCAAAAATACGTAGAAAATTCTCGGATATAGCTATGTTTTTAAATAGCACATTTGATATTAGACAAGTAGCAAACATACTAACAAACGGTGAAAAACAATGGCTGAAAGCGAGATCCCCACCATCTACGTGGGCAAAAAGCCAATTGTCCGCTACTTGATGGCCGCCATCTCAATATTGCTAAACGAGAAGCCCGAGAAAATAAAGATCAGTGCGCGAGGAAGGATGATCAGCAAAGCGGTAGACGTAGCAGAGATGTTGCGCACTAGGTACCTTCCAGGAATCGTAGACATAGAGACCATTAAAACAGGCACGGAGGAGCTCGAGAATCCAAATCAGCCTGGGAGGATGAACAGAGTTAGTACGATCGAGATCGTTTTGAGGCGTACCGGTGAGATATCTATTTCTAAATGAGTTGTACCATTGTACCACCACCTCTTTTTTTCTATCTCCTCTCCGAGTTCTGCTTCGGGTCTTATCTATTTAGTAGCCGCAATTATGCTCTACGTAGTATTTTTCCTAGCTGAGTTGATCCTCGCTATCTATACTACATATTGTTCTCATCGGCAATGATTGTCGTGTTTTGGGAAAACTAGATAATAGTCACAGTCGAATAGCAACATCTAATGTTGAACTAGACTTCAAAAGTTTGTGGTGACTGTATTTTTGTTTTATGTGTGCTATTTTTAGCTTTTTAGGGGAACATGGTGTTTTTCTATGTTGGAGTGGGAGCTTCATAGCTGGGATGAGATCCGTGATCTTATTCCTAGGCTTAGGGCTGTTATTTTGCCTGTTGGCAGTGTGGAGCAGCATTCGTATCATCTTCCTCTCGCTACAGATTCCATAGGCGCATATAAGATTTCTCTCGAGGCTGCCAAGCGTTTTGGTGGGTCTATTCTTGTTCTCCCACCGATATACTATGGTGTTTCTGAACACCACATGGATTTTCCGGGAACAATAACTATCTCTCCAGAGACTCTCCTCAGATTGGTTTGTGAGATTGCCATTAGTTTGAAGCGGCATGGTATTAGAACTTTGATAATAATAAATGGTCATGGAGGGAACATTAGTGTTCTTTCTGAGGCTGTCCGTAGGTTAAGGTTTGAGTTCGATATGAATGCCCTTCTCATAAATCCGTGGGAACTCATATCCGATGTTATAGAGGAGACCCTCGAAAGTGATGTTTGGGGGCATGCTTGTGAGTTTGAGACTTCAGTAGCCCTTGTCGAAATGCCCGACCTTGTACGCACAGATAAGATTGTTGATCCTCATCTCCGATCGCTAGGAAAGTATTTTGATCCTGCTAGCAAGAACAGGGCTATCTATCCGTGGCGAACAAAAGATTTCAGCGATACCGGCGCATTGGGTTATCCTAGTAAAGCATCTAGAGAAAAGGGAGAAAGACTTGTCTCAGCAATGATTGATAGGACTGTGGA
>Ga0190311_1000534_pt1 | contig 11263 bp, 10 predicted proteins | sample 48700789_MG_FD_165037 | JGI IMG/M metagenome (GOLD analysis project Ga0190311, IMG submission 165037) | Hydrothermal vent sediment bacterial communities from Southern Trench, Guaymas Basin, Mexico - 4870-07-8-9_MG | ecosystem: Environmental > Aquatic > Marine > Hydrothermal vents > Sediment ...
ATGCCATCTTGGTGAAGATGGCTGGCGAGCTCGGCATGACCAGCGGAACGCACCAGTTCTGGCTCTACTCGGCCCCCGTCCTGGCCACGGGCTACGTGGGCTACACGCCTTACCTCGCCATGCCGGGCCAGGGCTCGAATGCCGCCTGGGAGGGGATGCTCATATCTGGCTTCTCTAAGATGAGGGAGCAGCTGGGCCTGAGGACCAGGGACGTGATTGTGGCCCGCCTGATGAGCTGGCTGCCGAGCTTCCTCGCCTCCGCCCTCTTCGTCCTGCTGGCCTGGCGTGCCTGGGGCCTCGGGAGCCCCCAGATGCCATGTATAAGCCTCATGCTCAGCCTCCCAATCGTCAGGATGGTGGCTGAGAGAAGGGTCGTAGGCATAATAGACCCCATAACGTTCGTGTCGGCAGCTGTCCTAGGGGCACTAATAGAGACCCTCACGCCAGCATCCATGATGGGTGTGGCCATGGGGCTCCTCATGCCCCCCTACTACTCCATACCGTTCGCCTTCGGTGGCCTGCTTAGGGCTAGGATTGAGAAGAAGATGGGTCGGGAGTGGGTAAGGGAGAAGGGCATGCTGATATGTTCAGCCATAATAACGAGCTCCGTCCTAGCCCAGCTAGCTACCCTGGCCCTATCTGCCCTACCTAGCCTCCTTTAAAGCGTGGCCCTCGCTCTCACCAAGGATATGCCAGCCATCTGGCCAATTACCTCTACCCTAAACACGATATCTGGCCTCTCTAAATCTACCTCAGCACCTGTTGCCTCCCTTATGGCCTGACCTATTTCCCTCTCAACCTCAAGGCTTGATTTCACAGCTCTGCCACGCCTCCTACACTTAACTGCGAACTTGATGCCAGGGCCAAGGCCAGCCTCATGGGCAAGGCGGAGGCAAGCAGCCCTTATGGCGCCTAGCTTGGCCTCCACGATGATGTGAATGGGCACGGCGGATTTCACGTAGGCCATCTCCATGGACCTAGCTAGCCTAAGCACCTCATCGGCCTGGAGGGCAGGCACCCTAACGAGCAGCACGCCTGGGTAATCGGTCTTCAGCACCTCTACATCCCTTACGCCGCCCCTTAGGAGGGCATCTAGGAGCTCTAGCTCGGCCTTCTCCTCCTTACCAGGTAGGCAGGTAGCTAGGAGCTTTACATCATGGTAAAAAATCAGTTCTGGTTGACTTCCCTGGCCCCTCTGGCCCTGGCCTTCCCTCAACGCTCCCTCTTGCCCTCTATGAACTCCTGCACCCAGCGTAGGGCTACGTCATCTGGCACCTGGACGGGTGGGTGCTTGAAGGCCCAGGCTGAGATGCTTATCAGTGGGCCAGAGACGCCCCTGTCTAGTGCTAGCTTAACGGCCCTTATCACGTCAACGGCTACACCAGCAGCATTTGGTGAGTCCTCAACCTTCAGCTTTAGGTCTATGGTCAGCTCAGTGCCACCGAACTTCAGCGCCCTGATGTGTATGTAGCATATCTTCGTATCGCCTAGGAATGGGACGTAATCTGATGGGCCTATGCGTGTTGGGACCTCGTAGGGCACTAGGCTCGTAACTGCCTCTGTCTTGCTTATCCGCTTTGTCTTAAGGCGCTCCTCCATTGTCATGTTGAGGAAGTCCGTATTGCCACCTATGTTCAGCTGGTAGGTCTCAAGTATCTTAGCGCCACGCCTCACTAGGAGGTCCACGAGCGCCCTGTGGACTATGGTAGCACCTACCTGGCTCTTTATGTCATCACCTGCTATCGGTAGGCCAGCCTCCTCAAACCGCCTAGCCCAACCTGGATCAGAGGCTATGAACTCTGGTATGCAGTTCACGAAGGCACAGCCAGCCTTAAGGCAGGCCTCAGCGTAGTATCGGCTGGCCTTGTAGCTCCCTACTGGCACGAAGTTCAGCAGCATATCAGCACCAACGTCCTCTAGGACATCGGCTACATCTACTGGGTCTATGCCATCATCACCGCCGTAGGCCCTGAATGGCCCCTTCATGTGCGGTGCAACGCCATCTAGTATTGGTGCTGGCAGCACCTCAACGCCCAGCTTCGGTACATCAGCGAACTTCACGCAGCAGTTTGGCTCAGTAAATATGGCCTCGCTTAGGTCCTTACCTATTTTATCTCTGTTAACATCAAAGGCAGCTACGAACTCTATGTCGGTTACCTTGTAGCCTCCAAAGTCCTCACGCATGAGGCCAGGTAGGTTGTTCCCGTTCCTGTAGTAGTAGACGCCCTGGACTAGGGCTGAGGCGCAGTTCCCAACCCCTGCAATCGCCACCCTTATACGACCCATATCCACCCCCTCCCACAACCTACTTGCTCTATCAGGCACGTGAGAGAAGTGCGACCTCTCTGAGTAAGGGCTACTAATAAACTTTTCCTATGGCGGGCTCTGCACTCAAGACCGCATTCATCTATCAGTGAGGTTGGGTTCATCACAGCCCGCCAGGTAATGGGCTGTGGGAAGGCATATATCTGTTTCGGAGCTAGCTGGCCTAAGGCCCCGTGGGTATGCTAAGCACAAGGGAGGGGTGGTCGTTAGGCACAAGCTCAGGTCGGGCGTTAGATAGCCTTAGCTGGCCCTAGGTTAGCCACGCCCCTCAAGCCTTATCCTATCTAAGAGGAACTCCAGGGGCACGAACCTATCTGCAGCCCTCCTAAGCTCCTCGCTCATGGCATTTGAGAACATAGCAACTTCAACTCGCTTTCCCCTTGCCTTCACGGCCTCAACTGCAGCTACTAGGTCTAAATCGCCACTTACCAGTATGGCAGTATCATAGGCATCATTAAAGGCCATAACCAGCATATCGGATACTAAGGCTATGTAAGCACCCTTCTCCACCCACTGGCCCCCTCTTTGATGCTTTGGCACAGCCTTAACACTAAAGGCACCGCCTCTCTCTAGCGTCTTAATGAAGTTCTCCATCTTCCTCCTGTCTTCCTCATCAGCAGGATCGTATGTTAAGTAGAGATAAGAACGGATCAACCAACGGCTCCCCGAGAGCTCACGGACGAGCCTAAAGTAATCTATCTTCTGGCCAATTTGCCTTAGGGCAGCGTAGAGGTAGGGGCCATCAATGAACACCATCACCCTCTCACGTGAATGAGCTAGTTGGGCCAAGAGCTTCTCAAGGCCAGATAATAGGAGGGGGCCCTCCCCCTCAAACCCTTCAACCTCAAGTTCTTCTTCATCAATTAAGGCTGGCCACCTCTCGGTGGAGCTACACATTAGGGGATTTAAATCTACTGGCCACGTAAAAGGCCACTGTAATGCATAGATGATGGCTTGTAATGAGGATGAGGGGCCATCACCTGCTCGCCTCTGCTATACGCTCTTGCTCATGCCTCTTCTGGACGGCGTAGCTCCTCATATCGCCCCTTGAGGCCAGGATGAGTTCCTCAGCTATGCACTCCTCAAGCGACTTGGGGCTCCTGAAGGCAGCCAAGCGAGCCCCCTCGGCTAGGTGCCTAAGGGCTAGGTCAACACGCCTCTGAGGTGATATATCAACTGAGACGTGGTAAACGATGCCACCGTAGGCTATCCTAGTCGTATCCTCGCAGGGGGCAGAGTTCTCAACAGCTCTAACGAGAACTTGTATTGGGTTCTCACCTGTCCTCAGGTGTATAAGCTCAAATGCATTTTTAACTAGCTTAATTGCCTTGGATTTCTTACCCGTGTTCCTACCTGGGCTCATGAGCTTATTTATGAAGCGCTCAACTATGTTTACCTCTGCCTTCCCAAATCGCCTGTGCTCATGCCTTCCCATGCTGTGGGGCCAATAAACGGGCTTAAGGCAGATGTAGCGCTTTAGGCCTGGATCCCTTACCTCAACCCCACGGAAGCTCCACTTACCAAATAGCTTTATCTCACCACCAGGCTTAAGGCGCTCTCCCTCACTCAAGCACATCACCTCATGGGCTTCTCCCTCTTGCCAGTGATGAGGTCCTTAAGTGGTACGTCATTTACCATGATGACCTTGTACTTAACGCCAGGGATATCGCCCATGGAGCGGCCCCTCGTGCCACCTATGCCCACAATTATTACCTCATCGTGCTCATCCACTACGTTTAGGGCTCCATCGCCAGGTAGGAAGGCCGTTACGACCTTACCCGTCTTCACGAGCTGGACCCTAACGCACTTACGGATAGCTGAGTTGGGCTGACGGCTCTCAATCCCAACCTTCTCAAGCACAATGCCCCTGGCCATTGGGGCTCCACCCATTGGATCGAACTTCTCCTTTATCCTAAGCATCCTGCGCTTGTAGTAGTACTCGCTCCACCTGAACTTCTTACGCTTCAGCCTAAGCTTGCGGGCTGCGAACTCACCCCTTGGCGACTTTGAGCCTGCCATCTCCGCTCACCCATAGGCCCCAAGAGGGGGCCTTATATTTGCTTTCTAGCTCTGGCGCCATCCTCATCTTGCTGAGCTCTGTCAAGCCTTCAGGACCTTAGGATGGAGGAGCTTAAAAAGCTATATTAATCCTCCCTTATAAAGGCCTCGAAGACTCGACAGAACGCCTCTTGTCAAAAAACTTATAAGAGACGATCTTCTCTCCTCTTTTCTGGAGGGAGCTGCATGGTTAATGGAGGTAAGCTTAGAGATATAGCCATCACTGTGCTTCTATTGACTGCCTTGATCACCATCCCGCTGTTACACATCGCCCTGCCGCCTCAGGAGCAGGGGAGGGAGCCGAGGCCTGTTTCACCTCCTAGGAATCCACTTGAGAAGTACTCCCAGAGGTTGGCTAGCCCTCCGATGTACGTTGACGCGTGGACCGGATACGGGCCGGATAGGCTGTACGTCCATAAACCCGTGTTAGCAGAGGCCTGCCCTCAGCCTGACTACTTTAAGTATGATGGAGGTTGGGGTGCATGGGGGCACCAGGACGACCCCCGTGAGTTCTTCATGATGGTTGAAGCCCCGATTGACATAAACCACATAAAGGACAGCCGGAAAGAGCCGGATCGCGCTATCATCTACCTAGATAGGTTGGACAGCGTGCACCTAAGGGAGTGGGAGTGGTACGATCCCATTACAGGAATCCATTACTTCTACTTCGGCTCCATCTACGTGCCAGTATCCTTACACGGCGAGGTGGAGCTCAGCTTCAAGTACGACTTTGAGGCCTGGATATGGTCCGAGAGATACAAAGGCCCGTACACGTGGATCATGGTTGAGTACGACATCTTTATGAGGGCCGCCCTTTGCGTAGTGGATGCCCTAGATACGCCAAAACCCCGTTATGATTACGTACCCAAGGAATACATCGGGCGTGGGTTCGTGGTCTCTGGCGTCAAAGTCGATGGCTTCCATGATACTTACATATATAATTCAGCTGGTAACTTCACGCAGAAGGTCATAGATGTATCCGAAAGAAGTTTCTCAGTAAGATGGAACTTCACGGGGGAGACGTGGGTAGGCCTCAGGGTAGTCATAGTTATAGGCATAAGAACGGCGGCTAATGGCGATGACCGCAAGGACCTCTTAACTCGCGTGGGCTGGGCTGGAGCTAACATGACAGGTAGGATATGGGATATTCAATTGAAATGTGATTGGCGGAAGCCAGCTTACACCATCAAGGAGGCAGGCTGCGCCGATTTAGATAACCACACGGCCGCAGCCGACGATACTCAGGTGGTCAAGCACGATATAGAGTACAGCTTAGCTTACTCAAGCACGTGGGATCACTTCAACTTCACGATAGGCGCACCAGATTACGAGCAGTACAAATCACCAATACGTGAAGGCGGAAGAGAAGGCGTAATAATTGATAGCTGCAGGCTTCACAGCTCGGATTACCTAAGGCGCATGGTGGCTATATTATATCCGAGAACTCATACGGTGCGCGTATACGTTGAGACGTTCGCCATGGGTCATGGAAATGTCACGTTATCTGTATATAATCCAGAGTTGATTGAAGTAAGAAGATTGGACATGCAGTTCATAGGCCCTTGCTGCCTCTACGCGTCCTTCAATTACCCGGTGAGCTGCAAGATGGAGGTCAGGGTAGTAGATGAGGATGGGGCGCCAGCGGCCAACGCCCTAGTAGAAGCCTGGGACCCGTATGACCCGACCGCTTACGCATCTGCGAGCACAGATGAACGTGGCGTGGCCTACCTGGCCTTGCCACACCAAGGCCTCTACGTGCTCAAAATCACATACGGGCTTAAGGTCGCCTTCAGGAGATGCGTAGTAATACCCTTGCTAGCGGCCAGGTTTGTAGGGCCTTGCCCGGTCCCGCCGGCACGCGATTTCGGTGACGTGGAGTTAGGCTTCATAGCTTCTGGCCATCCAGACGGACCCCCGTACAACAAGGTGCGCGTGAAGCTGGGAACCGAGAACACCCTCTACGTGGATGGCCTAATCATCACCTGGCCATTTCCATTCGATATTGAGCGCGTGAACGCCTCGGTAACCGTGTGGCAAGATGGGGAACCCGTGGCCGAGCTGATCACGCCCGGTGAGGCGTACTTGCAGAACGGCACCTACACCCTCACGGCTCAAGACGAGATAATCGTGAACGGCACGACATATTACCTCGTGGGCTGGCTCATGACCGATTCAGCGTTCACGGATCAGAACGCGACCATTAACTTGAGCATGGATAGGCACGTGATAGCCGTATACGGGCCTAGCTCCCTCTTAGAGATCGTAGGAGCTGTGGAGGGCACGTACTACGACTTATGGAACGTAACGGTGATGGTGCTCGGTGGCGTGAGGAACCTGCCAGGTGCCTTCGCTGCACCAGGTATCGCGCTGCCCGGGGGCTTAAGCGCGATGGACTTCATGGCCAGGCTTGTGTTCTACGGTGCTGGCATGGCGCCCTTCATCATGCCACTGCCCAGCGGCACCTACCTCTTGGCTACCTACGAGAACGAGCCTGAGAACTACGAGTTCAAGGGATGGGAGGGCGTGGACGAAGAGCTAGGCTCGCTCCCGCTCGACCCTGAGCTACTAATGCCATCCTCTTGCTGTGTCTGTTGGGACGATCAGGTGCGCTACTTCATCGATTGGGTGTACGGCGACTGCCAACTCACCAATAACATGAGCTTCGCCCTCGTGAAGTTAGGTGAGGAGAGGCAAGTAACGTGTGTTTACGAGCTTGAAGAAGGGAAGAGACCGCAATTGGCAGTTGATACCAAGCTCATGGATGGCACTCTGCTTCCGGGCATCGAGGTAATCGTGAGTAGCTCGAACGACTTCTACTACGTTGGTGAGACGCCCCTGGTAACCTACGTGGAGCCCGGCAACTACACGGTAACTGTGCCCAGAACGGTTGGGGGCTACCTAGAGGTGGCCGATTGGAGGAACGTAGATGAAGTACTGAGCATGAACGAAACACACGTGGTGTTCTCCGTCTCGTGCGGAGAAGGAAGAGAGGTGATCGTGTTCTACTCCTACAAGGCGCCAGAGGGCGGAGCGGCCAGCGCCTCCCTGCATCCTGAGGCATGGACGGTGGACCTCGACATCATCGCCATAGAGGCGGTTAAGAGCGAAGAAGAGCCATAATGCCGCCAGTCATACCGCTTTTCCTTCTTCATCGTGGATTCTCGCATTGCCTTTTAATACCCGCTTCACGCCTCTAGTGTGTCATGCGAAGGGAGTGGAAGGGCGTCCTAGAGGGCCTTTGCCGACCGAGGGGGCCGGGGCCACGGCCATCGTTCTCCATACTCCACTTCCTCAAGGCCCTTAGGGCCCTAGCGGAAGCTGGCTGCCTGGGCAGGGCATCCCTGGCGAGGGAGCTGGGCCTCGGTGAGGGTGCTACCAGGACGCTACTGGATAGGCTCATGAGGGCTGGCCTCGTGAGGGTCTCTAGGAGGGGCTGTGAGCTAACCGAGGAAGGGGCATCCCTCTGGGAGAGCATAAAGGCCGATTTGCGGTGGGTTCTAGGCGTGCCTAAATCCGCTCTTGCACTAGGGAAGCATAATGTTGCCGTGCTGGTAAGGGGGAGGGCGCTTAAGGTAGGCTCAGGGATGGAGCAAAGGGATGCTGCCGTAAGGGCTGGTGCTAGGGGGGCCATAACCATGTTCTTGAGGGGAGGCAAGTTGGTCATACCGAGCATAAGCGAGGACGCAAAGGTAGATTACCCATCTGCATGTAGGACCCTCTTAGAAGCGCTAAAGCCTAGAGAAGGGGATGTCCTAATTATATGCTGGGCAGATGACCAACTTTCAGCAGAGTATGGTGCTCTAGCAGCTGCTCTCAGCTTGATCTAGCCTAGATCAAGCCTACTGGCCCAAGCGCCCTCCAGAGGGCTAGGGCTATGGCCAGTAGGACCGTTAGGGCTACCGTTGCCTGTACTGCCTCCTGGGGCTCCTTTATCCAGGGCGCATACTCACGCCTTGGGTCCTCGCTCATGCGCTTCACCCAGTGGTTTATGCGTGTTTCAATAACGGCTGTCATGGAGATGGCCAGGGCTAGGAGGATGGCATGCAGATCAAGCCTAAGGGCATTTATGTAGTAGCCGAATAAGGTCGGTAGGAAGGCCCATGAGAAGACGAAGCAGAAGTCATTATGAAAGCGACCACCGAATAGCTCAAGGCTGTAGGCAAATACGAAGAACGCTTCTACGGCTGCGAAGGCCAAGAGGCCGATACCGCCCCTCCTAGGGCTCTCAGGTAGCCCTAGCCAGGGCATGTAGAATGGGAGCCAACCGTACTCAAGCCATAGGAAGCCAAATAAGGCTAGGGCACCAATAAGGGCCATAGATATAGCCCCGACTGCTAATAGGATCCTATCGCTTATGTTGGTGCCAAGGGGGTGGCCCTTTACCTCATCAAAGCAGTGTGCAGCCACGCCTACGCCGAGGAAGTAGGCCAGCAGGGCTAGGCCAGTTAGGGACCAGATTGGGCCTTCGGGCGTCATGCAGGCCCCTATGACCACGTAGGAGAGCACCATGGCCGTGTAGGGCGGGTAGAGCAGGTCTATCCAGTCCACGCCCGTGGTCCACCAACGCTTAGAAGTCAAGGTCCAGCCACACCCCCATTACCTTCTTCACATCCCTTATTATCTTCCTGCTTCTCATAAGCGATAGCATCTTGGCCACGTCCTCTGCGAATATCCTATCCTCAGCTAGGTGCGGTATGGCCTCCCTTATCCTGTGGTAGGCCCTTGATATTGGCTTCCCAAGCCTTATGCCAGGCTCCTCCCTTATGTCTAGGGCCTGGACGGCTGCTAGGAACTCCACGGCCACGACCACGTTAGCGAGCTCCACAGCCCTACGGGCGTTGAGGGCTGCGTTCATGCTCATGGAAACGAAATCCTGGTTATCGGCATTAGTTGGTATGGATTGCACGGAGGCTGGATTGCATAAGCGCCTTAGCTCTGCTGCAAGGGCAGTAGCTATGTACTGGCCACCCTCAAAGCCAGCGTAGAGGCCAGCGGGCAGCTTTGGATCCACTAGGAACTCAGGTAGGCCAGCGTTGTAGAACTTGTTTATGAGCCTAGCTAGCCTCCGCTCAGATAGGAGGGCGAGCTGTGTTACTGCGATGGTAAGGAAGTCCATAGCGGTAGCTATATACTGGCCGTGGAAGTTGGCCCCGTGGAACGTATCTCCATCCTCAAATACAAGTGGGTTGTCATTGCTGCTATTAAGCTCTGTTTCAACTACCCCCTTCACAAAGCGGAGCGTATCTAGGACGCAGCCCAGCACCTGCGGTATAACACGGAGGCTGTAGGCGTTCTGGATGGGCTCTGAGGCATCTACTACCTGGCTTGGCCTGTACTCATGCTTTAGCTTAGCCGTTATGGCCTCATGGCGCCTCACTAGGTCGCAGCCCTTCAGCATCTCGTAGAGGGCCCTTGCGACCTCAATCTGGCCCCTGTGGGGCTTGGCCTCATGGCCCCTTACATCAAATGGCTTTATAGAGGCCCTTAGGGCAGCGAGGCTGAGGGCGGTAGCTATTATAGCATGCTCAAGGAGCCTAGCAGCATCAAACACGGCTAAGCAGGCTATGCCAGTTGAGGCAGATGTCCCATTCACGAGGGCTAGGCCCTCCTTGTACTTGAGCTTAAGGGGCTCAAGGCCAACTGACCTAAGGGCATCAGCACCACCCATGATGTGGCCCTTGTGCTCGGCCTTCCACTCACCTATCATGACGGCAGCCATGTGGCAGAGGGGGGCTAGGTCCCCCGAGGCCCCGAGGGAGCCGTACTCTGGCACTACTGGGTGGACACGCCTGTTCAGCATTTCCTTGAGGAGCTCAACGACCTCACGCCTAACACCAGAGTGGCCCCTAACGAGACAGTTGAGCCTAGCTAGCATCATGGCCCTAACGCACTCACGTGGGAGGGGCTGGCCATAGCCAGCTGCATGGCTCTTTATGAGGTTCTCCTGAAGCAGGCTCTCAAACTCCTTTGGAACCAGCTTGTAGCACATCTCACCGAAGCCAGTTGTAACCCCATAGACGGGGACCTGCTCCTCCCCAAGCCTCTCAACTACACGCCTGGCCTTCTCAACACGCTCAAGGGCCTCACCTGCTATGGCGACCTCATCGCCCCGCCTAGCTACTAGGACGACATCAGTAATGGAGAGGTTGTAGCCATCTACTACTATCAAGGCCCCTTCACCACCTATAACAGCTCCATCATCACTATAAGCTGCTTGGTAAGTTACCTAAGCGTAAGCCAGCCGATGGCCACTGATTAGCCAGCTAGGGCCTTAGGTGGGGGCTGCTGGCGCTGGATTACCTCCTGCCTACTGCCCTCTCGCCTAGCTCAAAGGCCCTTAAGTTCACCTCAAGGTACTTAGGCGGTAGGAGCTCCCTCATGGCCTCTACCATGGCCTCACGGCTTGCTGGGAAGGCACCTGTGGCCGAGAGGGCACCTGCCATTACCATGTTCTGCGTTATGAGGTTACCAGCTTCCTCTGCTAGCCTAAGCGCATCTACCAGCAGCACCTTGCCAGCCGATGCCCTGAGGAGCTCCTGAACCTGCTCTAGGCTCGGGTAGGAGCACATGCCAAGCGATACCATCACTGGCCTTATCGGCCTTGTGCTCACGAGGGCTAAGCTCCTTGGCCCAAGGAACCTAATGGCCCTTAGGGCCTCAACTGGCTCAAGGGCTACTAGCACATCCGCATGGCCATCTAGGACAGTTGGGGCACAAACCCCCTCCCCTACCCTAACGTGGCATACGACCGAGCCTCCCCTCTGGGCCATGCCATGTATCTCGCTTACACGCACATCTAGGCCCTCCTTAAGGGCTGCCGTCCCAAGGAGCTCAGCAAGAAGCAGGATGCCCTGGCCCCCAACGCCACATACTATAACAT
>Ga0190311_1000538_pt1 | contig 11235 bp, 18 predicted proteins | sample 48700789_MG_FD_165037 | JGI IMG/M metagenome (GOLD analysis project Ga0190311, IMG submission 165037) | Hydrothermal vent sediment bacterial communities from Southern Trench, Guaymas Basin, Mexico - 4870-07-8-9_MG | ecosystem: Environmental > Aquatic > Marine > Hydrothermal vents > Sediment ...
GTCCTCTATAGGCACTCCATCAATATAAATGCTCGCCTGCTCAGGAACCGAAAGGAAAGCCACTTTCTTCTTCATTCAGATTTCACCTATTAGCGCTCCATCGACATAGAGCTTCACGCCATGAACATCGCCTCTTTCATCCCTCGCTCCGAATGTCACAGAGACAGGTGCAGGAGCAGGCGCATAAGAAGTCCATCTGAGCTTATGCACATAATTCTGTCCATGCCACGCTTCCGCCATGCTTTGAAGGAACAGATAATCGCCGAGAACGACCCCCTCATCAGGATATGTTATAGGAAGCGTTGAAGTTTTCGCCAAATAAATGACTTCGCTGAAGTCAGGAGCAATTTCAACTAATGGATAAATTCTGGAGCGACAACATGCGAATAATCGTCCTTTGTATTCGATTATGTTGTCCATGTTGTTCCCTATTTTCTTTTCGTCGAGAGAAAGATACTCCACGCTGAGGGAAGAATCGACTTTGCAGACCTTTGGAGGTTGAGTTTTTCCTCTCCATGACTCGCTTACACCATATATATGACCGTCGTAAACACATAAATCGTCAGAGAGCGAGACTTCCAAATCGACAGAGGTGAAAGAAGAACCGTCGAACTTCCAGAACGCAGGGTTCTTCGGATCGCTCCAGCTGAAATCTCTGAAGCCCCAGCCATATAAGGCACCGTCCATGAATGCGAGCGCATGATTGTAGTTCGTAGGACAACCTCTCAGGCGTCTGTAAGTGACATAGTTGGGGTTGCTCACATCTATTGCGAAGACGCTTCCATATACGGCGCCACAATAGATTATATCGTTTTCGGCATCGAGAGCGAGAGACATAGGATAGAAATTATAACGTGGATGCGATAAAACCGCCAATTTCCACTCTCTTAGATCGGTATCGACACGCACAATTGTCAGTTCTCTTCTGAATAAGACGACCCATAAATAGCCGTTGTGATAAACGATGTCGTCGCCCATGTCTAAGGTGGTGCCGAGCGTGAGGCTCTTGACCTCTAAGGTTTCAGGCTCCACTTTGAATATTTTTGCGGGTCTGTCCCAAGTGCAGAAGAAGATAGAAGAGCCATCTGTGCAGCAGCCGTGCGTCACACTCAGAGTCGGAAGTTCCTGCGTGCTGACGACTTCGAGAGGCATTTTCACTCTCTTATCTCATCTTCCCTTTATTTAGTTTTCGCCCTCACTTTTATAGATGCCAAGTGATTCATCAAAGAAGGCGACGCAGCAGACGAAGGCGAAGTGGCTTTGTCTGAGGTGTGGCTTGGAGTTTCAAGGAGCGAAGACGAAGCCTGAATGTCCCGAATGCTTTAATAAGTGCGATTTCTTATTAGTGAGATTGAACAAAGATGGGCTTCCTGCGGTGCATGATGCTATGGGCGACGAGAATGAAGTGAAAGCGCTTGAACTCACGATGCCCGCTACGCTGGACGACTTGGAATACAATGATGAGCTGAAGGAGTTAGTGCGCAAGAGGGTTTTGCTAAGAGCAGAAAGGAAGAAGCTTGAAGAGGAGGCTGAAATGTTGAGAACACGAAAAGAGTTAGAGAGATTGAGAAAAGGCGAGGAAGGCGAAGACTTCAACGGCTTCAACGGTTTCTCCGCTGCTGCTAATCCTGCAGCTCCGCTTCTGATAACTGCATTAGCGCCCACAAAAGAGGAGAGAGAGGCTTTGCTGAAAGAATTATCGGAGAACAAGGAGCTTGCGCTTTCATTAGGCTTAATGCTCAATGCTCCTCGTTATTCAATGCCTTTCTTTCCTTTCTTAGGTGGTGGAAAAGAGCAGACTTCGGTGAGCGAGCTCGCAGATGCGCTGAAGAAGCTCGCAGAAATTGTCAGCGAGAGAAACAACAACGACGGAATCCGTGAAGAGATAAAAGAGCTGAGAGACACGCTCTTAGAGGTTGCGAAGAGAGACCCTGTTGATGACATTAAAAAGCTTCTCGATTTGCAGAGGACGCTGCGAGAAGAATTGGGCGAAGAAAAAGGACGGAAGGAAGAAATTGAGCTGCTGGCGAAAGCCGTGCGAGAGGTCGGTGAGAACACGAACAAAGCAATCGCTTCGCTGAAGGCGACGCTCGCACGCATGGAGCAGGAGCGAAGAGAAGGCTCATCGTATGAGCGTGAGCTTGAGAGATTGCGCAATCAGATGAAGAACATGAAAGAATTTGTGGATGCGCTTTCTGACCTCACAAGAACTTTCTCGCTCTCATCAGAAGACAGCGACGATTACTACAAGAGGAAGAAGTTTGAGCATGAGCTGCGGTTAGAAGAATTGGAGAAGGAGAAAGAGCTTGAAGAAGTGCGCAGGAAGAGAGAGCGAGACATGGTGATTGCGAGGCTTCTTGACACAATTCACAAGCGACGCTCTGGAGGAGGGAGAGAAGAGGAGGAGGAAGAAGAGAGAGAGGGAGGAGAGAGAGAACTGAAATTAGAGATAGACGAGTTAGCGTGGGAAGGGGAAGAAGAAACAGAAAAGGAGGAGAAGGGGGTAGGTGAGAAGAAAGAAGAAGAGGAAGAATCTAAGGAAGAAGAGAAGAAGGTGGAGGTGTCCTGAATGAGTGAAGATTTGAATCCGAGAGGAGAGCGGAGACCTCACGACGGAAGAGGTCGTGGTAAAGGCATGCCTGGAGGCATGAGAAGGGGTCGCAACAGAGGCGGTTGCAGGTTTGGCGGTCCTGGTCACGGTCTTGGCGGGGGTCGTGGTCGTGGAAGAGGTCGTGAAGGTTAAAGGACAGAGATGAAGGTCAGAGAAACCGACGAAGGATACATCGTGGAATTCTTCCCAGAGGCGAAAATCGTAGAAGTGAAAGAAGAGCCTGAGCGAGGCTGGAAAGTTGAAATCGGATATTTGGAAAAGGAAGATGTATTTGTGCCTGCTCGTGTCTTCTACGATAAGAGATTCACGCTTGAAGAGGTGCTGAAATATGCTCGCAGGTTAGAAGAGTGCAAGATATGCAATGAGCTGAACAGAAATGTGACTGATGTTGAAGAGATAGTTGCGGAAGATAAGTTAAAGGATTATGTGCAAAGGATGAAGAGCATGCGTGAGCAGATTAAAGGCAACGGAGAGAGCAAGAAGAGCGAGAGAAGAAAAATCACGGAGAAATTAGGAAAAATTGCGCTCACAAGATATTACTCGCCTGCGGAGCTTCTTCTCTTGGGTTATTTGGAAGATGATGATGAGCTCATAGAGATAGCGATGAGTTCCGTCAAAGATGTTGATGATTTGTTCAAGTCGCCGAGCAGAGAAGAAGAGGAAGAGACAAAAAGGAAGAAAAGGAAAAAGAGAAAAGGAAGAGGCACTGAAATATTCAAGACGATTCTGATGCAGGAGGTGGATGGTGGGAATGCCTGAAGCCGAAGACAAGGATGTGTTGGAAAGGCAAATAGAGTTGGAGCGGGTGAAATTGGAGAGAGCAAGATATGAGGCGTTGGTGAAGTTGATGGAGATGATAATAGAATTAGAAAGAAAGAGAGCAGAGACGGTGGTGATGTTAGTAAGAGGTATCAATAGGCAGTAAGGCTGGTGAGAAGAGAAATGCGTGAGAGAGAAGGGGGGAGAGAAGAAGCTAAAGAATGGGTTGCAGACGCATTAGAGAAGCTGGGGAAAGCAATATCAGAGTTAAAAAGAGAAGAAGCGTGGGAAAAGGAAAGAGAGAGCAGAGATGAAGACAGGTTAATAGAACTTGTGAAGGTTTACTGCACACTTCTCAAACACACAGGGCTGCTGTTAATGATGATAATGAAGTTTATGGAAGAAAGTAAAAGACGGTGAAAGAAAATGGAGCTTCTTGAGACGACAGCGCTCTTCACAATAAGAAATCTGAGAAAGTGCATCAGCAGGATGGACGAAGCGCAGAAGGAGCGAATTCTTTCATCGCTGCTCGCTTATATTCTCGCAGAGGAGAGCGACGACGAAAAAATGGCGGAGAAGCTCAAGAGCGCTGCGCTCGCTGAGATAAACGAGGCGCTGAAAGCGACAAAGGAGGAAAGCGCCGAAGGAGGAGGAGAGGAAGAAGAAAAAGGCGGGGGGAAAAAAGGGAAAAAAAAGGGAGCAATAGTCTATTAAAGTTCAAGGAGTTTCCTACCGCTCTCAGTGATTCTTATGTGGTCGTTTCTGCGCTCGGCGAAGTCGTGAGCGACGAAGAAATCTATCACTGCGTTGAGCGTTTCTTCTGATAGTGAAGTTTCCGCTTTGAGTTCATCAAATGTTCTCTCTCGCTCTGCAAGCAATTCAAGCATTCTGTCTAATTTCTCCAGCGCTCCGCTCATCTTTCTCACCTTTAATGTCTCCCTCCGCTTCTTAATATGTTGAGTTCTCCTCGCAGAGCGTTAATGCTGTTCTCTAATGAATCTATTCTCCTGCTGAGTTCTCCTAATGCCTGTGCAAGAAGCGGCTGTTCTCTCTTCAACTGCTCTAATGCCTGCTCTTTGAGTTCTTTAACGACATCTTCGCCGATTTCGTTCAATACCTGCTCCTTAACTTTCTCTTTGAATGTGTAGAATAAGTATTCCTCCCGCCAGTGTCTCCTCGCCTCGTATGCTTGTTCTTCTATGTAGTCCGCCAATTTTCGCTCAATCTCTCTCTTTATGTATTCCTCTAATTTCTCCTCCTTAAGACGGTGTCTCACGACATCTCTGAAGACATCTTCAACAGCCTTCTCTATCTTCTCATCAAGCACCTTTGCGAGAGCATCGTCAAGCGTTCCTCGCAGAATCTCACGAATTGATATGTAAGTTGCCTCCTCAATTTCGTGCTTTAAAGTTTCCTGCAATCTTCGGACTTCCAAACGCTCCAATACATGCGGAAGAACGCTCAGGATATTCTCCCTGCTCTCCCGCAGCACTTGCATTATGTTTTCCGATATGATAGGCAGAGGTTCCGTCGCTTCTTCTCTCCTTTCATTCACTTCTACCTCTTTCTCCTCTTGCATTTTACTCTCCCTCCTCCCACCTCAGTATATTCCTTACAAATGCTTCTAAATCGCCGAATGCTCTGTAAAGGTATTTGATTTCATCTACAATCCGACTTGCTGCCAACTCAACAAGCTCCTTCTTCTCTGCTCCTTCTTTGTATAGCAAAAAGTAACCGTGTAACTCCTTTATAAGTGCGAGAAGACGAAATGCTGACTGCTCCAGTTCCACTACTTTATGTTCAAATGTTCTCTCCTGCGATTTCTCCACGCTCTCCTTCGTATCTTCCATTTTCCTCACCTCTCACACATACATCCCAACCCCAATACCTGTCCAATTCAAGGTTCTCCTTCAGAACAGGACAACCAACACGCTCGCACCACTCCACGACATAGCATCCGAGCTGCTTACACTGCGCTCTCGGATAGAGAAGAGAGCAGTTCGCACACTCTTTTCTGAAAACTTCGCAGTCAGAGCAGGCGTTGTGAGCGGTGTTTCTTCCCTCGCCCCGCACCACCATCTCCGACGCCATCACCTACCACCATTACTCTATATAGAGTAATGGTTAAAAACCCTTTCGGTTTTTGTCGCAGCGAGCAAAACCGAAATCAGAAGACGAATCTGCGTCGTTTCTCCCGCTCATAGAGCTCGTCGATGAGTTCTTCCCAAGTTTCGACCTTGAACCACGACTTCAATTCAAGCAGCTTCCAGTATGTCTCTTCAGGAAGCGTTAGATGCTTCGTTCTGCTCCAGTCTTTCCGCCGCCGTAAGCTTCGCACAAGCACCATTGCTCTATCTAAAGTATATAGAGCGATGGAGTTTATAAATAAATCTGCGAATGCGGAAATATGGCGGAAGGAGCGCACCCCTGTCTGTTGGCAGATTACTACTACGACCACAGCAGCGAAGGCGACTTGGACGCAGGCGACAAGTGGGAGCAGACGACATCCTTAGAGAGCAATCAAGTCGCAGAGATAACGCATGTCGAGGTGTTCTCGCCGATTTCAGGCGGAACAGCGGGCGAGTTGCGCAGATTGGTGCTGGTAATTGACGGGCAGGACTTAGGTCAGTATGTCCTCATAAATCCATACTACTGGCACAACACAGCACCGCCTCGTGCCTTCATTTACAATACAGTCTGGCAGTTCGGTCCAGGAGCGGTGGCAGAGACGCATCCGCTGATGAACCTGACGCTCAAGGCGAAGAAGAGTTTCGGCATCAAGGCGTTTGCAGGCGATTCTGCGGTCACATCTTCGTTCAGAATCCGCCTCTATGGCTACTTATACGAGGAAGAAGAGCATCTGCGTCGCATATTCGGCGACAGAGCATACACTGATCCTGCGACGATCGTTGATAGAAACAGAGGAATCTCGCTTGATGTCACAAAAGATGCGATCGATGTCTCAATAGAGCATTGGGACGAGATGGTCGGAGGCGTGAGGCAGGCGAAGCCTCAGGTCTTCCCGCTCGTGAGGTTCGCCTACAACGCCCAAGCAACGACCGCAAACAGAGAGTATGAGTTCTCATACAAAGGAGACGAGGTAGAAACGCCAGAAGAAAACCTCTTCTTCGAGTTGGGCACAAGCGAAGCTGTGTTCATTCAGTCTTTAGGTGTGAGAAGCGTAGAGCATCTGAAATACGCAGGCATCAAGATCGGAACGGCGAAATATCCTGCGAACGAAGGTTTCAGAGTTGACTATCCAGTGGCGCATCCGCTGCACTTCGGACATGGCTATCCGCTGTTCCCGCAAGACATGCCAGTGTTCTATGCGGTGCCACGCTTGAACTGGGGCTTCTTGATTCACGACGAGAAAGGCAGAGTGTTCGTGCAGGACGATGGAACTTCAATCGCTGCGGGCAACATCGTCGTTGCGATTCAGGGCATCTATGTGTCGTTGTGAGGTTAGGGATGTGAGGAGGAGCAAACAAAGGAGGTGAGTGTGTGAATGAGAACTGTTGTGTTCGCACCAGGCACGACAACCGCAGGCGACAACATAGATTTGCCTTCAGGGTCGCCGCCAATTGCAGAGATCGTGAATGCGCTTCTCTTCAGCGGTTCAGATGGAACTGCAGCAGCATCAAGCTCAACAGTGACTGCGACGAAAGTCGATGAAGACACGATCACGCTTAATTCTGACACGACAGGTAGAGACCTCTTAGTGCTTCGTTATGTCGCAGTTGGCGAATATGTAGCGGTGGAATGATCATAGGGCGATGACGGTCGTAGTTTCAGCGATTTCAAACTATCCTGTAATGCTCGCAGAGACTGTCGTGAAGAACCTATCAGAGGGTCTTACGAAGCTCATCTCGCTGAAGAAAGAGCTCGTTGATAAGCTTCTGATCGTCGATAAGATCATAGCAGCGGAGAACGCAGCGGTATCGCTGAGAATTCAGGCGGACACATGGAAAGAGGAAACGAGGACAGTGAATCTCGGTGTTGATTTCTATTTGCACGCTTTTTCACTGTTTGAAATCACGGCGAGCGCAGCGTCATCAGTCACGAATTACACGCTTCTCTGCTCTCAGATATGGCAGAAGCCGACGGTAGCGCATAAAATTCTCTTTGACAAACCGCTCACAGACGAGGAGCGAGAGATTGCAGAGGCAATGAATGTCGCAGAGAGCGTGGAGAAGGGGACTTTACCTCTTCCTTTTTCCACGTTCATAGAGAGAATAACGAAAACGATGCGAAGATGCACGGTGGCGAGAAGCGATAGTTCAGTGGCAGAGATTCCAATATTTCCGCTTGCGGATGAAGTTATAATCCTGCGAAGTGTGCAAATACCGACGGATGCAACGCTGGAAATAAGAGTGGACGGAAACGATATATGCACTTTGGATGGTCGTGCATGCGAAGGTTCAGATGTCGAACTGTATGTGATCGCAGAGGATGAGTTGAGATTGACATTCACGCCGACGGCGGCGACAGAGTGGAGGTTTACTTATGAGAGGGCGAAGCTCACAGATTACATGCGGATGCTCTTAGGAAGGCTCACGAGAGCGCATGACGAAGAGCTGTGGATGCGAGTTAAAGCTGGCATTGTATGACAATGAAGGCAGAGAAGCTTGTTGCGATTTCGCAGTTTCTGCCTGCGTTTCCGAAGCTGTTTGATTGGGTCCACGACAAAAAAGACAACATCGTAGTGGGCGCTGGCAAGCTCGTTGAGCTCGTGAGGTATGAAGATGTCAGAGGACTTCTCTTGGATGCGACGCTGAAGACAACCTCTGATGAAATGGTCTTCCACTTCACGATTGATGCGATCACATTTGAAGTCACGCCGAAGATGCTCTGGGAGATGGGCTTAAGCAAGGAAGAGCGTCGGAACTTCCGCATCATCAGATACGACCCTGATAACAAAATCTTCATCGGGGGATTTTATCCCGATCCGCCGTATCCTTTCACAGAGAACATAGCGGTGAGCGTGCTGAATCCTACTTCGGAAGATGTCATTGTGTCGTGGCACATTTACTTCCTGCAATACACTGAAGAACTCATAGCGATGCTCGATGAAATGATGAGAGAAGGTGAAGAAGAATGACGCCTGATGAGCTCCGCTATTTACTGCGAGAAACTTTCAATGAGCCTCGCACCTTGCGAGTGAAAGATAAGCCGTTCATTGTCAATTCAGGCGAGGAGCGGAATTTCAACGACATTCATGTGAGCAATTCGTTCATCGTCGCAGGCGTCGTTCGTGCGTTTGACGATCTGATCGTTTACGATGATGGTGAAGTTGTCATCGTTGATGATGGCGAAATAGTTGTGTGGTAGTTGTGCGGTAGTTGTGTGGTGATCGTGTGGGGAAATGGTGATCGTTCATGGATGCGCTGCTCGCAGCGCTCGGAAGCTTCGCAGCATTTGCATCGTTCGCTCTGACGCTGATCATTCGGCTATGGCAACTCCGCAGGAACGAAATCGCACATTTATATAGGCGCATGGAACAAATAGAGAGGCGAATGGAGAATAGCATAGGACAAGTAGAGAGACGCATAGAGAATATTGAAGATGAACTGGCATCGTTGCGTGAGAGGGTCGCTCGCTTAGAAGAGCATGTTTGAAAGGTGAGTGAAAAATGGCGAAAAGGACGCTTGTGAGAAGAGCGGACAACGCAGCAAGAATCTCTTACGATGACTCCACTTCAGAACTCATTTTTGAGCGATATAATACAGAAACGGCAGCATGGGAAGAGTCGCTGAAGATAAATCTGCCAGCGAAGCGCATAACATTAATTGCGGATGTTGATGACGATTTGAAAATCAATTTCGGAAGAACGAACAAGTATGCGCTTCGCTACGACAGCGCAACTGATGCATGGATTTTGAGTGACGAAGTCAACGGTAAAGACTGCTTGGAAGTTGGAAGAAATGGCGCAATAAAAATCAGAGGAAGTATAGAATTCGTCTAAGGAGGTGGAAAAATGGGCGTCAAAATTGAAGGAGATAAGATCATGTTGAAATTCACCGCAGGCGCAGCAATCTCAAAGGGTCAAGTTGTCTATGTAAGCGGTGATAATGAGGTTTCGCCAGCGACGGATGCTGAGGCGGCAAGATGCGTCGGTGTCGCAGATAACGACGCTTCCGCAGGCGAAGAGGTCTATGTCATCGTTTATGGCAAGGCGACCGTTGTCGCTGACGGTGCAATTTCAGCAGGTGATAGAGTTAGAGCTGCATCAACCGCAGGTCGTGTTGTAAGCGAGAACTCAATGCCAACGCATTCGCACACAATAACAATTGACGATCCAGGGCATGCGCACATCGCCTTCAAGAATTCAGGCACGGATGCATCGCCATCAACATCCGCAACTCAGAAAGTGGTGGGCGGTGATGGCTCCGAAGCAACGAATGTATATGTCACTGTTGAGTCAGGTGCAGCAAGCGAGAACATCAACACGGATACAAAAACAACAGGCATCTCCGCTTCAAACTCTTCTGATTCCGCTGGCGAACACGGTCGCTGCATCGGTATCGCTTTAACAGCAGCATCAGCAGCAGGCGAATCTCTCACGATCCTCGTGACAAAACTATAAATATGAGAGAAGTGAAGACATTCTCAAATGGCTGTTCGGTTGCAGAAACGGCGGGGGAGAGCGGAGAGTTTGACTTCTCATTTCAGCACCGCAATTTCGTTATGGATGCGACAGTTCTCCCTCGTCACGAAAGGTGGAGTTCGTCAGAGGATTTGTCAGGAGGTGTGTGAAAGATGGATGCAATAAGCTACAATCTGGCGAGGAGTGCGATATTGAGAAGGGCTGAGCCACCATACTCAGCGCTCGTTGCTAAGGACGGCTCGACAGTCTGGGCTGAAGACGCTTCAGGAAAAACCATAGCGTCGGGAGAGAGTGGGGTGGATGATGCGAGTGTGATTCAGAGCGCGATAGATTTCGCTCCCGAATATGGCATAATATACCTATCTGGAAATTTTCAGGTAAACAACAAAATAACTATATCGAAAAATGGGTTACATTTCATAGGCAATAATTGTACGATTACCATAGCGACAGAATTAGGATTTGAAATATATAATGGTAGCTTAGATGAGTTTCCAAGGCTTGTGAAATTTGAAAATATAATATTTGACGGAAAGAATAATGATGTGATGTATTTCAAATATTGTTCAGATTGGGGCATTATTAACTGTGAAATCTATAATGCTAAACATGCGGTTCTATTGGAAAGAGGATGGGGGCGTCAGCAATTGATATTTAACAGTCGTATTGAAGGCACGCCGCCAGATGGCGAGGGATTAATAATGACGCCCACTCCCACTGAGGATACAACTAATGGACTTACAGTATTCAACACTTCGTTTTCTGTGTATAATCCAATGGCGGCTGCATTTCATTTTCCGCTCCAAGCGAATGGAGGTTATGTTTGTGAGCTTGAGATCGTATCGTGCCACTATGAGGGGGATGGAAAATTTATGACCGGCTATCTTGCAGGAAGTGTAATACTTGGAGGCGCTTTTATAGGCAATCAGGGAAGTATTTGGCTTAATAGGGGCGTAAGATTAAGAGTAATGCCGAGACGTGCATCAAACATGTATTACGGAGAATTATCAGGCAGCGAAATTAAAGTCAGGTATTGGGACAAGGGCCCTTCTGATAAACCGCTTATACAAATTGATGAGCCCGCTCTTGTTGATATAGTGCCAGGCTTCATGTATTTGGATTTAAACGCACCCTTCATAAAAGTAGGCGGCGATACTTGGAGCTATAATGTAAAGATACACGACGCAGATATTATAGATTGCACTACTCCTGCTGTAATTGAAGTTGGCAGCACTGGTTGTGACTACGAAATATATAATAT
>Ga0190311_1000545_pt1 | contig 11187 bp, 15 predicted proteins | sample 48700789_MG_FD_165037 | JGI IMG/M metagenome (GOLD analysis project Ga0190311, IMG submission 165037) | Hydrothermal vent sediment bacterial communities from Southern Trench, Guaymas Basin, Mexico - 4870-07-8-9_MG | ecosystem: Environmental > Aquatic > Marine > Hydrothermal vents > Sediment ...
TCTTAAATGCGTATGGATTTGCTACCTCAACTCGCATCTTGCCTTTAATTGCTATGGCCTTTAGGAGCTTAGAGCCCATTACAGCACCTAGGCCCCCTCTACCAAATGCCCTATGGGGCTCGCAGATGACGTTGGCCAATAGGGCCTGGTTCTCACCAGCAGGCCCTATGCAGGCAACCCTTGCCTTCTCGCTAAGCTCGCTTTTGAGCGCCCTTATGGTCTCAGACGTGGTCCTGCCCCAGAGGTGCTTTGCAGGCCTTATCTCAGCCCCCTCATCCGTGATGTATATGAAAACTGGCTCATCACTCTTGCCCACTATCACCACTACATCAAAACCAGCCCTCTTAAGCTCAGGGCCAATTAGGCCACCTGAGTTAGAATCAAAGATGGTATTTGTTAGGGGGCTCTTAGCTGCTAGAACAGAACGACCACATGCAGGTGCCTGCGTGCCAGTCAGGGGGCCTGTAGCGAGGATGAGGGGGTTCCTAGGGCTAAGTGGGTCCTCACCAGGCCCTAGGGCATCGTAAAGTAGCTTAGCAGCAAGCCCCCTGCCACCTACGTAATTAGCTACGAGCTCCCAATCTAGCTCCTCAACCCACGCCTCACGCTCAGATAGATCTACCCTTAGCACCCTTCCCATGTATCCACCAGCCATGTGAGAGCACCTTCCCTACCTAAGCTAGGCGATTATAAGGTATTGGCCTAGCACCCTTCCCTGCAGCTAAGGTTAAGAGGCCACGCTGCCATGGGGGCAGGGGGTGATGAGGAAGTGCCAGTTTACACGGAGGAGCTAACCATAAGGACTAAGGGGCCATTTGATATCGTGAATATAACTGGCCTCGTAGAAGAGGTCGTTAAGCGCTCAGGCATCAGGAACGGGCTAGTCCACGTCTTTGCCCCACATGCCACGGGCGTTTTGGCCCTCATAGAAGATGAAGGGAACTTACGCCAGGACATAAGGGACACGCTTAAGCGCCTTATACCACCAGATGCCCCATATAGGCACCCAATAAATGCTTACTCGCATATAATATCCATGTTCCTACCACCAGATAGGACGCTACCGCTCGTAGATGGCCAGTTGGTCCTTGGCACGTGGCAATCGCTCGTCTTCATAGAGGCCGATACGCACGCTAGGACTAGGCGCATTATAGTGCAGGTGGTCGGTGAGTAGAGGGCTCCAAGATGACCATACTGCTCGTGAATAACTACCTGAGGAGGCCACAGGCCAAGATAAAACGCTACGTGAAGGCCCTTAGGGCCATGACGGATGAGCCCATAGAAGTCCGCAGGTTCCAAGATGTAGGGCCAGACATGGGGCTTGAGGGCGTAAAGGCCATCGTGCTCTCTGGCTCTGAAGCCTGCTTGAGCAAGCACGAGGATAGGCCCCTCTTCACGGGCATCTTAGCCTTCCTCAGGAAGGTGAGGCTCCCCACCCTCGGCATATGCTTTGGTCACCAACTCATAGGCTTTGCCTTTGGTGCCGATGTAGTAGCCATGCGTAAGCCTGTGAATCAGCCTGAGGAAGTCGTGGTGGAAGTGTCAGATGATATATTTGCCTCCTGGCTCCCTGGCGATAAGCTCCTAGTAGCTGAATCACATGGAGATGAGCTAGCTAGCCTGCCAGCTGGCTTCGTTAGGCTTGCGACCTCTAGCTCCTGCTTGATAGAGGCCATCAAGCACCTCAATAGGCCCATCTACGGGGTCCAGTTCCACCCAGAGCGGAGGCCAGAGGGGTGGCCAGCTGATAGGGAGTGGCCAGGCCTCCAGGTCCTCAGGAATTTCCTAGCCCTCGCAGGTCTAGCAAGTAGCCGACCAAAGCACTTATGAGCCCCAATCAACCTAGCCAACTGACCCGTCTTGAGCGCCAAGGGGCAGGTCAAGCGGAGGCTAAGCTGGGATGAGTACTTCATGAAGATGGCCCACCTCGTTGCTAAGCGCTCAACCTGCCTTAGGCGCCATGTTGGAGCTGTCCTCGTGAAGGACAAGCGTATAATAGCTACGGGCTATAATGGTGCTCCAAAGGGCCTACCGCACTGCATAGATATTGGTCGCTGCCTGAGGGAGGAGCTCGGCGTCCCATCTGGCCAGAGGCACGAGCTCTGCCGTGGCCTCCACGCTGAGCAGAACTGCCTCATTCAAGCAGCTGTCTTCGGCGTTAGCACGAGGGGGGCCACGCTCTACACGACCACGTATCCATGCGTGATCTGTGCTAAGATGCTGATAAATGCTGAGATAGCTGAGGTAGTATATGATGCTGATTACGAGGATCCACTAGCCAAGGAGCTCTTCCAGCAAGCAGGCATCAAGGTAAGGCGCTTCCACGTGGATCCAGATGACCCCTGAGGCAGGGGTGATCGGCCTGAGGCTAGTGGATGCCCACTGCCACATCCACGATGAGGACTTTGACCTTGACCGAGAGGCCGTCCTAGCTAGGGCAAGGCAGGCTGGCGTTGTAGCCATAATAACATCCAGCCTTAGCTACCAGGAGGCCCTGAAGGCCCTTCAGATAGCAAGGGACCACCTGGGCTTTGTATTCACCTGCATAGGCTTTGATCCGACCATAGATAATGAAGCTGAGCTAGGGGCCGTTATGGAGCTAGCTAGGCAGTTAAGGGATGAGATAGTAGCTATCGGCGAGGTAGGGCTTGATTTCTACTGGGTTAGATCTGAGGAGGGGAGGAGGAAGCAGGAGGAGCGCTTTAGGCAGTGGATAGGGCTCGCTGGTGAGCTAGGCTTGCCACTCGTGGTCCACTCTAGGAGCGCAGGCAAATACGCTATTCAGGTGCTGCTCCAGGAAGGCTACGATAGGGTCCTAATGCACGCCTTTGATGGGCGTGTTGGCTGGGCTCTAAAGGGAGTTAGGGAAGGGGGCTTTTTCTTCTCAATACCAACCTCAGTAGTTCGCTCCCAGCAGAAGCGTAAGCTAGCAAAAGCTATCCCACTTGAGAACCTCATGGTTGAAACTGACTCGCCAGTGCTGGGGCCAGAGCCAAGGGCTAGGAATGAGCCAGCCAATCTAATCCTGGCCGTGAGGGAGGTAGCTACTATAAAGGGCGTGAGCCCTGAGGAGGTAGCTGAAGTTACGTTCCAGAATGCCGTTAACTTCTTTGGGCTAAGGGGTAAGGGCCTTGAGGGCTGAGGATAGGCTTAGGAAGGCCATAGAGCGCCTTAAGGCCCTTTACGGCCCCCTTAGCCCACCTGGCGATGTAAGCGATCCCTTTAAGGTCCTCATAAGGACCATTTTATCTCAGAACACTAGCTACAAGAACGAGCTAAGGGCCTTCAGAGCCCTAGAGGAGCAAGTAGGTATTGAGCCTGAGAGGCTGGCTGAGGCCTCAGAGGAGGATATAGCGAGGTGCATTAGGCCAGCTGGCCAGCACAGGCAGAGGGCCAAGAGGATAAAGGAGGTAGCAAGGCTGATCCTAGAGCGCTACGGTGGCAACCTCTGGGGCCTGCTACGCAATAAGCCAGTTCTAGAAGCTAGGGAGGAGTTAATGAGCCTCCCTGGCGTTGGGAAGAAGACAGCCGATATAGTCTTGTTGTTCTGTGCTAGGAAGCCAGTTTTCCCAGTTGATAGGCACATCCTTAGGATAGCATCTAGGATGGGCCTCCTTGGGCCAAGGGTAGATTATGATGCCGTGAGCGAGTTGGCCATTAGGGCCTTAAAGCCAGAAGATTACCTCTTCGCCCACCTAGCCTTGATAAGGCTTGGGAGGGAGATCTGTAGGCCCAGGAAGCCCCTCTGCCAAGCCTGCCCAATAAGGGACCTATGCGATATGGCCTCTGGGGCACAGCGTATTGGCTAAATGGCCTATGCCCCAGCTAAGCCCATTAGGAGCGGGCAGCCCCTTCGCTAGTGTTGGCATCCCTAAACAGCCGATGCCTAAACGAATAGGCCACTTCCCCCTGGCTTCCCCTCTGGCCTAGGTGGGAGCGGTATCTTACCGTATCTAGCTTCGTATTCCTGGATGCCCTTCATGAGCTGCTGGGCAAGGGCCTTTGCTGCTGGTGGCGTGAGGACTACCTCAACTAGGATCTCACGCTTCAAGGTCGGTGGCTCCTGGCCTAGCAGCGTTTCCTCACGGACCTCCATGTCCTCCCTGTAGAAGCCTATCCTGAAGTCCCAGGGGCTGTGCATCCCATAAGCCCCTGTAGCATAAATGCGCTTGAAATCAGCTGCCTTCTCTACCCTAACCCTTGGCCTTGCCCTCATGGCCTTTCCTGCCAAAGGCTAGCCTTGGCTACTTAAAAGCATGGGGTAGGTAAAAGCACTTTAAGCTCAGGCCCGCATGAAGTAGCTGGGGATGTGGGAGATGTCGGCTGGCCGTTTAACCCTGGCTTGGCTAAACCAGTATGCTTGCGTTCTACTGAAGATGCCAGGTGCTACGCTCGTGGTTGATCCGGTTGATGTAAGCGTTGGGGATGTCGGGGCCGTTGATGCCGTGCTGATAACACATGAGCACTACGATCACCTGGATACCAGCCTAGTGGCCTCCATACAGGCCAGGACGGGCTGCCTCGTGGTAGCTGATCCAACATCATCAAGGCTCCTAGCTAGGTCCGTGCCTGCTGATAAGCTCATAACGGTTGAGCCAGGCTCCCAGATATCGGTGGGGGAGGCCAGGATCTACGTTGAGGAATCCAATCACCCACCAGCTAGGACACCAGTAACATACCTAGTTGAATCTGCGGGCTTGAAAGTATATCATACAGCTGATAGCCTGCCATTTAGTAGGATGGCTGAGATAGGGGAGGAGCACAAGCCAGATATAGTATTCTGCACAGTTGGCATAGCCCCAGGCGCATCACCTGAGACTGGCGTTCAGATAGCTAAGCTAATTAGGCCAAAGGTAGCTATACCATACCACACGGCTAGGAGCTCCGACCTAAGGCGCTTTGCTGAGCTACTGGCTAGGGAGGCACCTGAGATCAAGTGCGTTGTGCTTGAGAGGGGCCAGGAGCTCAGCTACCCATGAGGTGTAGGCCTTGGCAGGGCAGAGGGGCGAGCTAGTCCAAGAAGTCTGCAAGGTATTAGCCCGAATAGGGGCCATAAAGTTCGGTATATTCAAGCTAACGAGTGGTAAGACTAGCCCATATTACGTGGATCTAAGGCTGGTGCCAAGCTTCCCAGATGCCTTTAGGCTCATAACGGATGCCTATGCAACCATGATTGAGGATGAGCTTGGCCTAGGTGCCTTTGATAGGATAGCTGGCGTCCCGACGTCTGGCATACCGTTTGCAGCTGTCGTGGCCTTTAGGCTTAAGAAGCCATTTCTATACGTGCGTAAGGAAATCAAGCTTCACGGCAGGGAGAGGCGTGTAGAGGGAATTCTTGCGCCAGGGGATAAGGTGATCTTGCTTGACGACTTAGTAACAACTGGCAAGACGCTAGCTAATGCTGCTGAGGCCATAAGGAAGGAAGGAGGCGAGGTAGAACATGCCTTCGTGCTTATAGATAGGCAGGAAGGTGGTCGTGAGGCCCTAGCTGATGTTGGCGTTGAGCTCCACGCCCTAATGCCCATCCAGGAGGCAGCTAAGGTGCTACATGAGATGGGGACCATAGATGAAGAGCAGTATCGGCTGATATTGAAGCAGGTGAGGGAATAAAAGATAACCTGCTTTTTCTCCCTTTAGGCTAGGAAGCCCCTTACGAAGTCCACGAAGCCCTTGTTCCCAGCTAGAGCCCCCATGAGGAAGGCCATGAAGGCTATCTCTATCCATGCCTTTGCCAGTATGGGCGTTAGGAGCGGGACTAGGAAGGCTGCTACATCTGGTGATAGGAAGGTCGGCACGAGGACCAGGAAGAAGAAAACCATGAATATGCATTCTGGCACGTAGGATACCAGGACGACTAGGAAAGTCTTCCTTGAGGATGGGCTAGCATTATTGCTGAGGGCCCTTGAGAGGAAGCCAGCTGTTACGCCAGTTAGCGCCTTCCCCACTGGCAGCCCAATGAGGCCTAGGAGGCCTAGGCTACCACCTATGAAGCCGAAGTAGAGGCCCGTCCCAAGGCCCACTAGCACGCCGACTACGCCACCGAGGAGGGGGCCCCCGAATATGGCAGATATGAAGGTAGCTACGTGGGAGAGGTCAAGCGCTACCTGGCCTATGGTGAAGACGCTCTGGGATAGCACGAAGAGGGCATTACCAAGTGCCCCCATGAGGGCTACGAAGGCCACGACCTTGGCTCTTGCCATTAACGCCTCACCCGACCACCAGGAGAGGGCACCATTTTAAAAGTAGCTACTCGTTTTTGGGAAGGCAATAAATATCTGACCACGTGTGGTCGGTGGTCGCCGTGAGGGCAGGAGCCCGTGCTATCCTCAGGATCCTAAGGGCCAGGAGGAGCGTAAGGGCACTTAAGCCAGATCCAGTGCCCCGTGAGCTCATCGTGGAGGTCCTTGATGCTGCTAGGTGGGCACCCTCCGCCCATAATGCACAGCCCTGGAGGTTCGTTGTGATAACAAGCGATGCCGTTAAGCGGGAGCTAGCTACGAAGATGGCTGAGGCCTGGAGGCAGGATCTAGCCTCAGATGGCGTTCCTGAGCAGCAGATCAAGGAGCTAACCGGGGCCTCAGTAAGGAGGTTTACCTCAGCCCCAGTGCTCGTGCTTGCCTGCCTGACTATGGAGAGCATGCACAGCTACCTAGATGAGAGGCGCCGTGAGGCAGAGCACATAATGGCCGTGCAGAGCGTAGCAGCAGCCATTCAGAACATGCTCCTAGCAGCCCATGCCCTTGGCCTCGGTGCCTGTTGGTTCTGTGCCCCTCTCTTCTGCCCAGATGTAGTTAGGAGCGTGCTTAAGCTCCCAGGCGACCTAGAGCCACAAGCCCTCATAGCACTTGGCTTCCCCGCTGAAGAGCCAAGGCCACCTCCACGAAAGCCATTAAGTGAGGTAGTGCGGTGGGAGCGCTGGGAGGAAGGAAGTTGATAGTAGCCCTTTCAGGTGGGGTTGGGGCTGCCCGCTTCCTCCAGGGCCTGGTTAGGGTAGTTGAGCCAGGCGATATAACTGCCATAGTGAATACTGGCGATGATATAGAGCTACATGGCCTCTACATATCACCAGATGTAGATATCGTGCTCTACACGCTCGCAGGCATAGTGGATGAGCAGAAGGGCTGGGGTATCAAAGGCGATACCTTCTACTGCCTTGAAATGCTAGGCCGTTATGGCCTTGAAACTTGGTTCAAGCTTGGGGACAAGGACTTAGCTACGCACATATATAGGACCATGTTGCTGAGAGTTGGATACACGCTCTCCCAGGCTACCGAGGCCATAAGGAAAGCACTTGGCGTTGAGGTGCGTGTTATCCCCATGTCGGATCAGCCAGTTAGGACGATAATAATAACCGATAAGGGGCCTATGCACTTCCAGGAATACCTCGTTAAGCGGGGGGCTAGGGATGCCGTCCTAGGGGTTAGATTTGAGGGCGTAGAAGCTGCAGAGCCTGCCCCAGGCGTCCTAGAGGCCATAAAGGGGGCGGAGGGCATTATCATATGCCCAAGCAACCCCATAGTAAGCATAGGCACCATCCTGGCCCTGAGGGGCGTGAGGGAGGCGCTGAGGGAGGTTGAGGTCCCGATCGTGGCCATAAGCCCGATAGTAGGTGGTGCGCCAGTGAAGGGGCCAGCTGATAAGCTCATGAGGGGCCTTGGCATTGAGGTATCTGCCTATGGCGTGGCGAGCCTCTACAAGGACTTCCTAGACTACATCATAATAGATGAGGTTGATAGGGGCCTGAGGGAGCGCATAGAGCAAGAACTTAGCATAAGGGTGGTCGTGGCCAACACGCTCATGAAGACGCTTGAGGATAAGGTTAGGCTAGCTAAGCTTGCCGTGGGCCTCATAAGGGGGTAAGATGAAGCTACATGCAGTAGTGCCCGTGAAGCACCTTGCATCTTCAAAATCAAGGCTCTCACGTATCTTAGGGCCAGGAGATAGGGAGAGGCTAATGATTGCCATGCTATCCGATGTGCTAAAGGCCCTGAAAGGGTCAAGCTGCATAGAAACTATCTTGGTCGTGAGCAGGGATGAAAAGGTAGGGCGTGTAGCAAGTGAGCTTGGTGCCCTATTCCTACGGGAGCCGAAGCCTGGGGGCCTAAATATAGCCATCAAGATGGCCATAGTAAAGTGCCTTGAGCTTGGGGCAGATGGGGTGCTCATCATCCATGCTGATGTCCCACTCGTCCGTGAGGGCGACCTAAGGGCCATGTCAAGGGGCCTAGATGGCCACGAGGTCGTTATAGCTCCCTCGCTTGACCTAGAGGGGACGAATGCCCTTGCCCTTATGCCACCAGATGTAATGCCCATTTCCTATGGGCCTGGCAGCTTCTATCGGCACCTTGAGATGGCCCTTGAGAGGCAGCTAAGCACCCTAGTGCTCTTCTCCCGTAGCCTTGCGCTTGATGTTGATAGGCCAGAGGATCTAGCCCTCCTGGCGATGTCTAAGGCAAGGGGGCGTGCATCTGTCCTGCTAGCTAGGGAGTTCCTAAGGGCCATAGGTAACTCACGACCATGATGTTTATCACTGGCCCCCTGGAGCCTAAGGTGGGGCTAGGCTTGGCTGTGAGGTACTTTAAGAAAGGCATAAGGGCTCTTGGCGTAGCAGAGTGCTTTAGGAAGGGGGCCAGCAAGCGCTCTATCCTAGCTGGCGTTGTCATGAGGGCTGATATGCTGGTTGATGGCTTCTCCTTTGCTACAGCAACGGTAGGTGGCCTAGATGCAACAGATGCCATCCTAAGGCTCTACAAGCGCCTTGGGAGGGAGGACGTAAACGTCCTCATGCTAAATGGGTGCGTCATAAGCTGGTACAACGTAGTAGACCTCCACGCCGTTGCCGAGGGGACTGGGAAGCCCCTGATATGCGTTACCTACGAGCCATCGCCTGGCCTTGAGAAGTACTTCGCTGAGTACTTTCCAAGCGATTGGCGTGAGAGGCTAGCTATCTACGAGCGGAATGGGCCTAGGAAGCGTGTCCTACTTAGGACTGGCCATGAGGTCTTCATAAGGGCCATAGGGCTGAGCGAGGATGAGGCCCTCAGGGTTCTCAACAGGTTCGTGATGCACGGGGCCATACCCGAGCCCCTTCGGCTAGCGAGGCTCTTGGCTCGGGCAGCACTGGCCTCTGTCGGTGAGCTCTCCCAGGCGAGGCTGGGCCCCTAGGCCTCCCTCTCCTCATCTCTGCTGATCACGATTATGGTGCCACAGGAACGGCACCTGTAGTAGCGCTTAGTCATGTCAAATGAGCACCCTATGTACTCAGCTGCAGTAAGCCGAGCACCGCACACATGGCACTTAAGGCCAGCCCTTGCCACGAGCTCTCCTCCTATGCTCAATTAAAGATACAGCAATGCACTTATAAGCTATTTTTACATGGATCAGTAAAGCCATCAAAAAGCATGGTATAGGCATATGTATAAACGTGTAACTTACGACCTAAGCTGCTCAAGTACCTTGCTAGCCAATAAGTAGCCTATGTCCAATCCCGTGCACTCCTGAAGCCCCTTCCAGTTAGGAGCTGCATTTACTTCTAGGGCTATGAACTGGCCATCTACTTCTATAACATCTAGACCAGCATAGAATAGGCCTAGCTCTTGAACGGCCTTCTTACACATCTCCTCTAGCTCTGCTGGCACTTCTGCCCTTATCATACGTGCCCCCTGTGCTACGTTCTTCTTCCAGGAGCCAGGTGGGCTGATCTTCTCAGCCGATGCCACGACCTCGCCAGCTAGCATGAAGATCCTTAGCTCACGGCCACCCTCGCCTAGGAACTCTTGGAGGTAGAGTGGGTAGCCATGCGTCTCCAGCATCCTAAGTATGTTGAAGGCTAGGTCCCTATCCTCAAATAGCATGGAGCCAAAGCCTAGGGAGCCAGTTATGGGCTTGAAGACGAACTTGCCCATGGAGCTTGATAGCCTGTAGGCCACGGGGGATAGCTCAGTTAGGTAAGTCCTAGGCACCATGAAGCCTGCCCTCCTAAGGGCCAGCAGAGCAGAGAACTTATCCCGTGCTCTCTCAAGGGCCTGAATTGGGTTTATCAGGAGGGAGCCGAGCTCCTCAGCAGCCCTTAGCACGGCCTTCCTAGCGACAAGCTGCTCGTGCGTGCCGTGGCCAAGCGACCTTATGAAGCAGGCCTCAGGCACCATTAGCTCCCCTGGGCCATGCCAGAGCTTGATGCCATCTGGCCCCACGTAGGCAGATAGGTCCTGCGCCCTAACTAGCCGTGAGGAGCCAAATAGCTGCCTGCAGGCCCTAGCTAATGCCAGGTCATTCCAATCTGGCCCCCTGCCCACTACTATTAGGGCTAGCAAGCCGAGCTGCCCTCCAGCCCATTCCATAGGGGCGTGGGGGCTGAACATTTAAGGGCACCTTCATTTAAGGCCTAAGTGAGGTAGCTAGGTGGCCTTGAGAGCTGATGCTATCCTTGAGGACATAGATAGAGGCCTAAGGGCCTCAAGAGGCAGCCCCCGCTTCATATACGTTCACGAGGAGGTAGTTAGGGAGCCAGAGCCTGGCCCAAGGGTTGAGCAAGTGGGCCTTCACGAGGCCCTAGTGGAGAGGCTTAAGGACTCTGGCATAGAGAGGCTGTACAAGTTCCAGTATGAAGCCTACAAGGCCATTACAAGTGGTGAGGATGTCTTCTTGGCTTCTGGGGCTGCAACTGGCAAGACAGAGGCATTCATACTGCCAGTACTGGATATGGCCGTGAAGGAGGGAGCTAAATCCATCATCATATATCCAACTAAGGCCTTAGCTAGGGATCAGCTAGTTAGGTTTAGGCGCTACTCCATTCCCTTCCTGCTTAGGATGGCCGTTCTAGATGGTGATACGCCTAGGCACGAGAGGGAGCGCATATACTCCAACCCACCCGACCTACTCATAACTAACCCAGATATGATACACTTCAGCCTCCCACGCTCCAGGCGGTTTAGGGCCTTGGCCTCTGGCGCTAAGGTCGTAGTCCTAGATGAGGCCCATGTGTATGAGGGCTCATTTGGCTCCCACGTAAGGCTGGTGCTTGAGCGCCTAAGGGCGTGTTCTGGCCATGACGTGCAGTTCGTGGCAAGCTCAGCTACCATAGGCAACCCAGCTGAGCTAGGGGAGCTCCTCTTCGGGAGGCAAGTTAAGGTCATAGAGGGCGTTAGGAGGCGGAGGGGGAAGGCATACCATGTCCTAGTGAGCGCT
>Ga0190311_1000549_pt1 | contig 11102 bp, 14 predicted proteins | sample 48700789_MG_FD_165037 | JGI IMG/M metagenome (GOLD analysis project Ga0190311, IMG submission 165037) | Hydrothermal vent sediment bacterial communities from Southern Trench, Guaymas Basin, Mexico - 4870-07-8-9_MG | ecosystem: Environmental > Aquatic > Marine > Hydrothermal vents > Sediment ...
GGGCCTGAGGCCCTCCGAGCTCAGGCTACTCTTCACCCTCTCCGAGGGGGACTTATCATTCAGCCAGCTCCGCTATTACGCTTTCGGCGGGAGCGTTAGCGACAGAACTATCTGGCTCGCATTAAACCGTCTGAGGGAGCTCGGGCTCATAGAAGTAGAGGAGAGGCTTGGGCCCAGGAACAGGCCACGTAAATTTTACCGATTGAAAGAGCACATCAAGAGGGAGATCAAGAAGCTTGTCAAGGACTTCTTTGAGTTAGGTCGTGGCGTGGAGATAAGCGATGTCATAGAGGGCTTCATAGAGGCCAAGAGGTTTGTCGATGATGTCGCCGGGTTCCTTCCTGAGAGGCCCGTGAAGCAGGGCAAGAAATACGTAATCGTGAAGCTCCCTATCGCACCTCGTGAGTCTATTGGGATTTTCAATCTTCTTCTCCTAATCTACCGATTCTTCTCATGCGTGAACGAGGCTTATGCGGAGCCCAAGGAGTTAGAGGGTTATGCTGAACGGCTGAGGTGCGATTTCATAGAATTAATGAATTTGGTTGTAGAGATAGATCCGGGGTCAGAGGAAGGGCGCTTATTCATGTGGTTCTTAGATAGGGAGAGAAGGAGGGCTAAAGGCATGTTATTCGCTTTCTTATTCCTGCTTCAAGATCATCACTGTTTATTGCCAGATGATGCGAAGAAAATGAAGAAGTTCTTCTCTCCACCTGAGCCCGTGGAGGTTAAACGCTCAAGGCCCATAACGAGTCTAGATTTGGCAACCCTACTGGCCAGGATACCAGAGGAGGGAAAGGCGAGCGGTGTTGGAGCCTCTTTAAGGAATGAGAGCGATGAAAGTGCCGCTCGCCCCCTCAAAAAGCCAAAAGGAGGTAAGAACTATGGAACGTAAGCCAATTATTGAGAAATCTACGTTAGCACCATGTATCGGGACCAGACGGCCCATCCCGCCCAACCGCTGTGATACCTGCCGGAAGCATTCCTACATCACCTGCGATGATGTCCAGCTCGTTGTCCACGGCGATGGACGGGTGATATCTGTCCCGGTGCAGAGAGGTGAGCCTCATGGCGGAGCACGAGACAGAGGAGGAAGGGCTTGAGGAGCTCGCTAAGCTTCTGTTCAAGTTATTCGTGAATCGCTCGGACGATTACGCCCTTCAGACGGAGCGGGGAACTTACGTTCGGGCTAACAGCGAGGGAGGACAGAGGCTGAGGGCAAAGCTTGGTCTTCCGAGCCAGCTAACGCCTGAGCTCATAGAAAAGCACCTTCGAGGAGAGATAACGTTAGGCGTTTATCCCTATAGCCCTGAAACGGGTCTAACGAAATGGGGCTGCTACGACTTCGATGATGCTAGCCCGGACATCGTAAGGCGTGTCTACGAAGCCATCTGTAAAGACAAGGTGCTTAAGAATGCCTGCTTGGTAGAGCGAAGCTCAACGCCAGAGCGTATTCACATCTGGCTATTCTTCAAGGGTGAGGAGCCAGGCGTGGTAAGGTGGCTCATGAAGAAGATAGCTGAGGATGCTGGAGTGGGTCTAAAAGACGTTGAGATATTCCCGAAGCAAGAAGATATCTCGGCTGAGTTCGGCAATCTAGTTAGGCTTCCACTTGGCCTGCACAGGAGGAAGAAGTTATGGAGCAGGTTCATCGACCTGGAGACAGGAGAGGAACTCGATGCGCTAGAAGCCCTGAAGGCGGTCTGCCCCGCTGAGATAGCTGAGGATGTGAGGAAGAAAATCAAGGCGATCATAGAGCAGAGCGAGGAGAGATTACCCGGGCATGAGAGATTAGCTGAAGAATGGCGACCACCTGCAGACCTTGACCTCGACTTTATCGAGGAACTTATCATGAAAGGCCCTGTGGACCTCATATTCTGTCCTGCCTTAGCCAAGGCTCTTACAGAACGATGGAAGCCCGGTCATCGCCGACCAATACTAAGCCTCATTCATGCAGCGCTCCGTGGGCTGGGCTTCAAAGATAAGGAGAGAGTGAAGAAGATGTTAGCTAAGATAAACGCACATTTCGATCCGCCTCTGGACAGGCGCACGTTTGATACTTGGTTCACGAACGAGTGGGAGCGTTATGGTCGTGAGTTCTCGCCTCCAGGATGTGATAAGATAAGGTGTGGCGGAGGAGCGTTATTCGCTAGATTAGGCGAGCTAAGCCTCTGTGAGAACTGCGATGTTCCAGGCTGGGTGAGACATCCGCTTAAGTACACGGCCTGGCGGGTGCGGTGCCTGACGTACAAGCGTATTAAGTTGGCCGAGCTCACGGCCATGCACATTGGGAAGAACCTCGAGGTCTATGCCATGATTGGTGGTGTAATCGCAAGTTACAGAATCCCAATAGGTGTTGAGCTTAAGGCGAAGGAACCGATACCGGGCGATGAGAAAGGCATCTTAACCGAGGGCATTAAAGTAGATTTCCGCCCCGTTGAGCAGGTGGAGTTCATAGGATTAGGCAAACGGAGGCAGAAGAAGCTCGCAATCGAAGTAGCCCTGATGAAAGTATGCCCGGAGTTGGTCGAAGGGCTAAGCGATAATGCTCTAAGGAGGCTCATTAAGAAGCTGAAGGTCAGGATAAAATGGGGGACAGCCGTTGAAGCCTATGCCATAGATGTGGCGGATGAGCTAAAACTTGATGAGAAATCCATCACGCCTAGGAGCGTGAGAATAATAATCCTGCGGGAGCCACCGCTCCAGACCGGGCGTAACTACATCCTCCATGGAACGGCGGGCAGCATCCCACCACGCTCCGAGATAGTCTTCATCGCAGATGAGTTAGAGGAGGAGCGAGGCGAAGAACAAGTGGACCTTGAAGCCGTTCGCGGGTTTTGCGAGCTTGGGCGAGCGGAGGATAAGGTAAAGCTCTTAGAGCGCCTCTGCGGTGGCGTTGACCGATATGATATGTTCATGGCCATAGCCTTAACCTTCTTCTCGGCGCTTTACATACCATTTAAGGGAAGAGCCCGGCTGGGCACTCTCACGACGGAGATATTCGGGGATACTAGGGCCTTCAAGTCAGAGGGTGTTAAGCGTGCTTGCAGGCTACTTGGTGGAGCTCTTTACATAAGCCTCGAGACAGGCGGGCGGACGGGGCTCCTTTACACGATAGCTCCGGTGAAAGGCGGCCAGGGCTATACTGTTGTGTGGGGCGAGCTCATAGCAGCCGATAAGAAGCTCATAGTGATCGATGGAGCTAACAAACTCAATAGCGAAGAGTGGCTTGAGTTCCGTGAAAGCCGATCAGATGGATGTGTGAGGGTACGGAGAGCTGCTAAGGGAGATGCTTGGTGTAGGGCGAGGGTAATCCTCATCAGAAATCCCGAGGGCGGGCGTCCGCTTAGCGACTTCTTGTTTAAGATAGATGCACTATTGACCTATCAGCCGCCGGATATCGCAAGGCTCGATGTAGTAGTGCCAGCCGAAACGGACGAGGAGAGGGCGAAGAAGGTCATAAAGCGAGTGCCGGTTAAGCAGGAGGAGCTTGAGAAGTATGGGCGTCTCTTTAGGGAAGCCCGTAAGCTCGTCTGGAGCCTGAGGCCCGAGGATATCGAGATCACTCCCGAGGCCATTAAGGCCATCGAGGAGGAGAGCTCTAAGCTCATGGACGAGTTTGCCTCGAAGAAGTTCCCGATAATAAGCGCAGATGCGGATGTAAAATTAGCCAAGCTCGCCGTAGCTTTTGCAGCTCTCGATGGATCCTTTTCCCAGGAATTCGATAAGCTGATCGTGGAGGCTGAGCATGTGAGGCGTGTGGCCGAGTGGTGGGCTAAGGCCCTCAGAATGGCTGGCCTCCACCATTACGCTAAGATGGAGCGTAGGAGGAGCAAAATGGAGCCAGAAGAGCTTCAGCGTATCATCCTCGATATAGTGGAGGATGAATATGCCCGCGACATACTTGAGCACATCGCCTTAGGTATCAGGAGACGTTCCGATATAGCTGCTGGCATGGGTGTGCACGAGCAGACGATAAGCCGAGGTGTCAAGTTGCTCAAGAAGCATAGACTGATCTACAGCACGCCCTACGGTTACAGGTTAACCCCAAGAGGTGTGCAAGTGGCTAAGGCTATGTTCTTTGAGGATAGCCAGCTATACGATATGAAAATGGCACTAGATGGCGAAAAGGAGAGAACTAAACATGATTAAGCTGATGAGAGGGGCAAAAGTGGAATGTACTGTTCCTGTGACATCGGGGTGCTCCTGTCTGGAAGAGACCCCTCCCTTTAGAACCTGGAGCTCTAACGGTGGGGGTGAGGTTTTAAGTGGGAGCACTCCGACATCACAGGAGCATCTTGCGATGGTGAGCCTGGAGGGACGATAATATGGATAGAAAAGTGGCGAAATCGATTATAGAAACGTGCGGGCTCTCTGAGCCCCCAAGAGAGAATATGAGGGTCAAAGACAAGCTCTTAGCATTATTAAACGAACTCATCGAAAGGCTAATTGAGTTAGGGCTTGAAGGGCAAGATGAGGGTAAGGCCATGAGGTATTTTGCTGCCGCAAAGCTGGTTAGATTCATCGAGGAGGAGGTAGAAAAGGAAAGTAAACCCCAAGAGTAAGATTTCTCTGGCTTAAGTCGTTTCTGGGTTATATCCTTGTCTCAAGGTCCTTCTTAACGGCACGCCAATCTTCTAGATCTAATTCTCCTCTTAGCACTTTCAGTAAGGCCACAGTATCTATTGCCAGGTATTTAGATGATTTTAAGCCATGTTGGATGAGCGCCTTATCATTCGTCCATATTGGTATCCTCAACTTGAGGGCCACGCCCACGAAGGGCCAATCATCTATATCAAATTCCTGGGCGATACGCATGGCCTCATCTCGGGATAAGGCCAGTTCCTCAGCCTTCACCACTATTAGCTTACGCTTAAGCTCGTCCATCATGAGACGGAAGAGTTCTTCTGGGACCTTCTTCAGTATATCGCCCTTGTGCTCCTCTATCTCCTCGATGAGGTATTCGGGAGCATATAGCTCTATGGCTGGGTGGAGGATGAGCCTCCTGACCACGCCATTCCTCACGAGGGATGATAGGGCCTTATTTGTGTCTAACACCAATCTTAGCTTCAATCCTTAACCTCAGCCCCCTCTTAATACGTTTGTCTAGCTCTGCGATGTCATCTTCGGTGAGTTCTGAGCCCTCGGCTAGCTTATCGAGCACTAACGTCTTCAGGAGCAGCTTCCCTAGCTCATCGGCCAGAATGCTCTCGGCCATGGATCTGAGTAGCTCGTCCTGCTCTAGGAGAATGGCTATTTCCTCCGGCAGGAGAATGCTCACCGGCTTGCTCATTACGAGGCCACCAGTTGAGCAGGCCGTATCCAGATCTTATAAGCTCTCCTGTCCTCTGATGATTTACGTAGAAGAGCAAGGGGCTCACTTCATATAGCTTCAGCAAGTTCATGTCAGCCAGCCCGATCAGGCATTTAAAGAAGCTGCTACCCTTAAGGAGTAGGTAACCGCCATGAATAGCGTGAGAGAACGCCTAATAGAGGTCCTCGGAGACAAGGAAGAAGCCGAGAGAAGACTGGCATCTGATGCTCCTCATTTACGGCCCGTTGCTTAAGAAAGCGGAGTTCCTGCTCTCAATACTATCTGGCATACCGTCCGAGGAAGATGTAACGGCCTTGGAGGACCCTGAGGCCATAATACGTGAGCTCAAGAAGGCACGTCAGAAGTTGTGGGAGGAGAAGTATCAGAATTGGCTCGAGTAGTCTTAGATAGCAACGAGTATGTATTCTACATTAACTTCCATGGCTCTTTTTTTAAATGCTCACTGGCCACTTATGAAGTGAGCGCTAGAGGTCTTCTCCTTAAGCCGACACTATGGCCATGATTAACAGAATAGCAACGTAATTTTTGAAGAGAGCAGGGGAACATTTTTTAAAATATTCCATCTCTATCCTGGACGGGGAGAGACATGAAGCGATTGTGGGCAGTGACTTTAACGACTATTATGACCCCCGTGATAATAGTCGCTATCTCCTGCGTGATAGCGTACTATTCATATTATCAGCCGATATATCTAGAGGAATATGGCTACGTCATACCATCCACGGCTCCTGAAAATTCCGAATTATGGGAAGATTTCATAAAACAGCGATACACCTACGATCCTAAGCGATTTCAAGGAGATCCTTATAACTGCATACTACTTAGAATCATATGGCCTGATGTGACATCGCCGACACCTTTTAATGTAGGCTGGTCGCCTGGGTATGTCATCAAGTTTTACGTTGTTGTATCTTTACCAAAAAGAATCGAAACAAATGAGATAGAAGTATGCTGTTTTATTCTTGATGCTGCTAATAGGGTTAGAGGGAGGTTTATGGTGACGTTCAGAAATGTAACTGATGATTGGTCTCCCATCAAGTGCTTTAAGGCTCTATTTTACTTCTTTCTGCCGGAAGATATGATAGGTCGTGATGTCATACTATACGTAGAGGTATTCAATGCACAACTTTCACCTCTAGCGATCAAGACATATAGTATAAGAACCGTTGCATTCCAAGAGAGACTATCAGCCTATATTGGATTAGGTAGTCTTGTAAGTGCTGTTCTCACTCCCATTTTTAGCGCTATCGTAGGTTCCTCAAAGCTTGCAGGTTTTATTGCGTGGATACTGCATAAAGTAAGAAGGAGAAAAGTTATACAATATGATTGAGGTAAAATGTCTCTAACATAAGGAGCGGCCTAAAGATGCATACTAATCTGAACTCTTAGCTTGTCTCGTCTCTCTAAGGTCTCTTAGCGTATTCCCTCGCGTTAAGAGACTCTGGCTCAGTTCCCAGAATGCATCTTAACGCAAGCGCCTTGAGGACCACGGCGCCATATCTAGTTTATGCCCGAGGCTACGTCCACCCCGTTTTCTTTAAGAGTTCTCGCAGGTAATTCATGAACCTTGGCACGTATTGCTCAGCTACTCTGGCCTTCTCCAAGTAGTGTTGAGCTCCTACGCTCCTAGGCCCACGTCCATGTATGAAGTCCGCTACGGATTCTGGTATGCCGAGCTCTATCATCTTCGTGTATGACCACTTACGTATGTATTTCGTCCTCACGAGCCCGTGATCCTTAGCGTATTGCCATACACGCCGCCTAGATAGATGAGGCCTAGGCCCCGCTAAGAACTCCTCGATTATGGGGAGCAGCTCGTTCGGGAAGTAGGCAAAGAAGCAGGCTTTCGAGCTCTTTATCAAGCCGAGAGTATAGCGACAGAAGCCCTCAGCCACCTGGAGCTTCTTGGGATCCCAGTTGTTCAGAAGTTTCATGGCGTGCTCCTGGCGAACGCCGCAAGCGACTAAGAGCCATAAGACCTTATACTTAGGCGGGGCGTCCTTGAGCCTCCTGAACGTCTCTTCAACTTCCGCATCAGTTGGGACATTTAAATCAACACCCGATGTAAGCCGAGGAATGGCTGCTCGCAGTGAATCTATGAAGGACTTCGGGAAGCCCATGACCCGCTCGTATAGCTTTAGCAGGTTCCTCAGGCCACGATCTAGGTGGTGCTTGCCCCTCTCACAGGCCTTGAATATGTCTATGACATCTTGTGGTGTACGTATGGGCCTCATGTGCTTATCCAAGTAACTCACGCACTTCTGGATGTACTCCTCGTCTTTCCCGTTCTCTCGCATCCAATCCAGGAACTTAGCCTTGATCTCCTCGTCCCATCTGATAACTAGCTCCTCACGGGACGCATATCCTTGAGCTTGAGCCTCGGAGTAGCCGTATCCGGGCTTAGGGGCTTGGGGAACACCAGTAATGACCTCCTTGGCTGCTCGAAGTATCTTAGCGAGCTCCTCTAAGCTCATGGTGTAAGCAATGGCCAAGGCTCTACTTAAGTATCTTGCGTTCTCGTTGTTTTCCTGGAGAGAGGAGGAGTCTGAAAGTGTTTTCTGATGGTTTTGAGGTCCTGAGGCGCCCGTGGCGTAGGCCTGCGTGGGTTCAAATCCCACCCCCGCACCAACTAGGCACTGTAATAGTGCCAACCTCAATGCTAGTGGCTATCTAGCTAGCTAACCCCTAGCCCACGCCCTATAACAGCCATCTCACGACCAGTGGTAGCAAATCCAACTACGGCTGCCCTATCGTTGGCTATCAGGCCTAGAGCTACCATGCGGATGCCAGAGTTGACCGTGCCCCTCTCAACTGGCACCTTAAGCACATCCTCTATTAGCTCAACCTCATCCTGCCTTATGCCTGGGTGGGCTAGGACGCCCTTGTTTGTGGCCCTAGCTAGGGAGCCCACGTAGGGGAGGCCTGCTATGGTCCCACGCACTACCTCAACGCCCAGCACATCCTCAATGGCCTTCAGCGTCCTCCTGCTGAACCTTGGGTGGGCTATGGCCCCCTTGTCGTTCGCTAGTATTAGGTTGCCGAAGGCAGTTACGGGCGTTATATCCATCACGCCTACATGTATGCCCTTAGCCTCAACGGCCCTAAGGGCCTGGAGTTCTTCATCTGTTACTGTGTGGGGCACTAGGAGACCATTTGAGTTAGCACAGAGCAGGGGGCCTATTAGCACTGAGCCACCTACGCTGGTTTTCACGACATCAACGCCTAGCCACTCTGCTAGCACGCTAGAGCGGTGCTCTGGTACCTGCCTTGGCAGTATGAGCACCTTATCCGTTGCTAGGGCATATATGCCAACACATGTTGAGCCGAAGATGCGGAAGAGGTAAACGGCCAACCTCTACTGGCCCTCCTCAGCTGGGTATACCTTGACGAGCCCATCCTTGTACTTCTCCATTCTGACCTTAACACGCCTAGGTGGCTTCTCTATCCCCCTAGACCAGATCAGCTCGTTGAGCTCTGGTGCTATCTTGACTTCCTCAGCCTTCATGTGCCTTTTAGCGAATTCCCTAATGAGGCTTATGGCCCTAGGTGCCCTCTTCTTACGGGCCGTAACCCTCGTCCTACCTAGTGGTATCACGTATGTTCTAACTTCCTCTGGCTCCTCCTCTACCTCCTCAGCTGGCACGCTCATGGCTTGATCCTCCTGTGCCTCCTCCAGTGCCTCCACCTATTACTACGCCTAACCTTCCCCAGCGTTTTGGCCACCACCCAGGTGGGCACTGATCTAGCCATCCTATTTGCCCTCGCAAGCCTTAGCTTCTTGGCAAGTGGCTTATTACGGGCCATCCCGCCCCCTCCTTACTTCCTCCTTATGGTTATATCCCTCTTGGTAGCCGCTAGGGCAGCAAGAAGGCGTTTCAGCTGGGCATCTGTTACTGGTATCTGAATTTTACCAACTTGAGCAAGCTGTATGAGGTAATTCTCAACCCTAGTGGCTAGCTCAGGCTTCACCATCTTTAGGTTCGTAAGCCTAGCCCTGGCCTTGGGCGTTAGTATCTGGCGTAGGGCTGCCCTACGGGCCATCTCTATTTGCTGCTCCATCTCAATACGCCTCTGCTCCTCAAGCAACCTCCTCTGGAGTTCAAGCAGCCTCTTACGCCTGAGGGCCTCAAGCTCAGCATCATATTCCTCCGACACGTTTGCCACCCCCTAGCCGTACTTCTTCAGCTCGGGCATCACCTCTTCGAGCTCCCTCTTAACCTCCGTGGCGATCCTATCTAATAAGCTCCTCCCCTTCGGCGTGAGCACACGCCCTATGACGTGCCCCTTCTCGTCCGTCGCCTTCGTCACCAGGCCGGCTGCCTCGAGCTGCTGAAGGGCCTTGCGGATGATGGAGCCACCGGCCTTGACGTGGTGCTCGGGCCTATGGCCCCTGTCCTTACGGCCACCGTACATGCTCCTGAGGCGCTCAACGCCTATGGGGCCACGCATGTACAGCTTGCGGAGGAGGCTGGCGCAGCGCACGTACCACCAATTCGGGTCCTGGGGCGGCCTCTGGGCGTGTGGGCCAGTCTTCACGAATATGGCCCACTCAGGGGGCCTGACCTCGTCTACCTCCTCCCTCAGGTACTTGGCTAACCTCCTTATGAGCATGTCTGCTGGCACGTCGTAGGGCGTCGGCATGTCGGCCTCCTCCCCCGTTCAAGCCCAGGCAGCCCTATTTAACCTTCAAGGCTCAGGTAGCTGGGCTGGCCACCCTCCACACGCTCGATTATTTTCGGCACTATCCACTCGAAGCCCACGGCCATCATGTGGCAGCCAGCCAGGCGGGTCGTTCTCTTCAGCTCCCTTATCATCTCCGTGAATATCTCGACGTTCTCCTCATAAACGGCCTGCTTACCGCCCCTCTCCTTAGCCTTTATGATGCGCTCCTGTATCTCCTCAGGAACCTTTATGCCCGGCACGTACTTTATCATGTACTTCATCATGCCGACGGACTTGAAGGGCGTTATGCCTATTAGGACTGGCACCCTCCAGCGCTCGGCCTCCTTCAGGAAGGCCTTGGCCACCTCTATGTCGTAGACGCACTGCGTCTGTATGAAGTCGATGCCTATCTCCACCTTTCGCTCTATCTTAAGGAGCTCTGGCTCGATGGGCTCTGCGTTCGGGTTGGCCGCTATGCCCACGTGGAACTTGGGCGGGTGCTCTATCTTGTTGCCAGCTAGGTCCACGCCGTCATCGACCATGCGCCTTATGAGGTACACTAAGGTGCTGGAGTCCAGGTCGAAGACGGGCTTGGCCTGTGGGTTATCGCCCACGCTCGGGTGGTCGCCCGTGAGGGCCAGGACGTTCCTTATGCCGAGGGCGTAGGCGCCCAGTAGGTCGGCCGTTATGGCCAGGCGGTTCCTGTCACGGCAGGTGATCTGGTAAATGGCCTCTATGCCCGTGCCACGCTGGATCAGGTAGCTGGCGGCCAGGGAGGACATGTAAGCGTAGGCCGTTGGGTTGTCCGTCACGTTTATGGCTATGACCCAGCCCCTCAGGGCCTTGAATGCCTCTATTATGTCCGATATGTCCGTGGTCTTGTGGGGCTCCGCCTCGCCCGTGTAGACGAACCTCCCAGCCCTTATGTTCTTCATCAGGGCGCTGTAAACGGGCTTCTCACCCGACATGGCCCATCACCTCCAGACCCTCTCCCTGGGCCTGGACCACTCAGACCAGTCCTTCGGCAGCCTGAGCTTCTTGAACAGGTCCAGGCGCCCCTGCTCCTTCAGCCGCTCGTAGATGAGCACCCAGGCGCAGTCCGTCTGCC